>Ga0081540_1000347_pt1 | contig 46724 bp, 45 predicted proteins | sample TabmetS2T1R1_FD_71024 | JGI IMG/M metagenome (GOLD analysis project Ga0081540, IMG submission 71024) | Tabebuia heterophylla rhizosphere microbial communities from the University of Puerto Rico - S2T1R1 | ecosystem: Host-associated > Plants > Roots > Rhizosphere ...
GGCGACAACGGCGAGCCGACGGCGCAGGAGTGGGGCGAAGCGCTGGGCACCATCTCCTATGACATCGCGACCGGCATCGGGGCCAGGGTGCCGCGTACCCATCCGGGTGGTGACCATTGACTGGACCGAACGGGCCGGGTTTCCCGCCCGCCGAACTGCGCATCGCCACCGACGGGGACATGCGCGACCTCGGCCGGCGCCTGGCGGCGCTGCTCCGCGCCGGGGACCTGGTGATCCTGGCCGGCCCGCTCGGCGCGGGCAAGACCACGCTGGTGCAGGGCATCGGCGCCGGCCTTGGCGTGCGCGGTCCGGTCACCTCGCCGACGTTCGTGATTGCCCGGGTGCACCCGGCCCTGACCGGCTCCGGGCCGGCGCTGGTGCACGCGGACGCCTACCGGCTCGGCAGCTTCAGCGAAGTGGACGACCTGGACCTGGACACCGATGCGGGCCGCGCGGTCACCGTGGTGGAGTGGGGCACCGGCCTGGCCGAACCCCTCGCCGAGGACCGCCTGGAGATCACGATCGAGCCCGATCAGGACGGTGATGTGCGGACGGTGCGGATAAAAGGTCACGGCGCGAGATGGCATGGCGTGCTCACCGGCGCCGTAGATCGTCTATAGTTCCGCTGTACTGTTCCCAGTTCCGCGTATCGCGCCGTTACGTACCGTACCCCGAACCCGGAGGCGCGCCGTGCCCGAGCAGGAATTCCAGCCGCCGCGTCGGCTGGCCAGGCCGTACCGGCCTGACCACGACGACGACGAGCCGCCGCCGTGGGCTAACCTGCCTCCGGTCCGTCCGGCGCGCTCCGGCCGCCCCGCGGGACCCGGCCATCTGACGGGCCCGCGCCATCCAGCCGACCCCGGCCGCCTGACGGACCCCCGCCATCCAGCGGACCCCGGCCGCCCAGGCAACCCCAATACACACTTTGACCCCACTATTAACTCTGGCCCCAACAGCTACCCCGGTGACTTCAGTCGCTCTGGCTCACATCGGGTCTCCGATCCGGTTCAGGACGAACCGGTGCCGCAGTGGGCCCAGTGGGATGGACCCGAGGACGACGCCGGGGAGGCCGCCCCGCCACCCCGGTCCCGCGAGCCCGGCGGGCGGGCGCTGCGGGCCGCGGCGCGCAGGCGGCGGCGATGGTACTACCTGGGCGGTGGTGCGGTCGTCGTGGTCGGGGCGGTGCTCGCGGTGGTATTGCTGACCGGCGGCCGGCCGGGCCCGGCGTCGGTCACGCCCGGCGCGCTCATCACCACGTTCCAGCCAGGCGAGCTGCGCCAGGTGCCGAACGCATGCCGCGTGGTGCCCCCCGCCACCGTGGCGCAGTACCTGCCGGGCACGCCCAAGGTGGCCTCACCGCTGGCGGTCAACGGGTCGGCCGGGTCCGCCTGCAACTGGACCGTGGACAAGCCGCCGCTGTACCGGCTGATGCAGGTCAGCATCAACGCGTACGCGCCGAACGGCCTGGCCAGCGGCAACGGCAGCGCCACCCGGGCCGCCACCGACGCCTACGCCGTGGCGCTGCAGGAACTGCAGGCTCCGCCCAAGAACTCGCCGTCCTCGCGGGCCACGGTCCAGGTGCTGTCCGGGTTCGGCAGCCAGGCGTTCAGCGCCCTGCAGGTGTTCCACGTCGGCGGCGCGGTGACCGACGTGGCCACCGTCATGGTGCGCTACCACAACGTGATCGTGACCGTGAAGCTGAACGGGACCGAGCACTCCAACAAGGGAAACTACGGCCCCGTGTCAAAGCCCCAGCTGGCCGCGGCGGCCATGGCGTTCGCCCGCGCCGCCGAAGCCTCCCTGCACTAGAGCCGCTGGCCGGCACCGGCCTTTCCGCGCCGCCGGACCACGGCGATGTGACATTGCCGTGGTCAGGTGCACGGCGATGTGACATTGCCGTGGTTTTCGCCAAGTCGTGTGTTCTGGATCGGTGAGGGCGGTGTGCACCCACGGTGCCCGCGTGGGCCGTGGGACTGGACAGACTACCCCGCCCCGTTCGGCTGGAAGCGTCGTCACGCCCCTGTGGCGGCCCGCCGGGCCCGCTGGATTGGCTCGGCCGCGCCGGGCGGCCACTAGGCTGGTCGGCGTGCTTGTGGTGGGTTTTGATACCGCGACCCCGGCGGTGAGCGTGGCCTTGCACGACGGGGAGCGAGTCGTTTCCGAGGCGTCCGCGGCCGATGGACGGCGTCACGGTGAGCTGCTGACGCCGATGATCGCGCAGGTGCTCTCCGATGCGGGCGCGTCCCGCGCCGATCTCACCGCGGTCGCGGTCGGGGTCGGCCCCGGCCCGTACACCGGGCTCCGGGTCGGCGTGGTGACCGCCCGGGTGCTCGGGGCCGTGCTCGGCATCCCCGTGCACGGGGTGTGCTCGCTGGACGTGATCGCCGCTGACGTCCCGCGCGGGCGGGAGTTCCTGGTGGCGACCGATGCGCGCCGCAAGGAGGTCTACTGGGCCCGGTACGACGACGCTGGCGTGCGCGTGGAGGGTCCCGCGGTCGGCAGCGCCGCGTCGATCCCCGGTGCCGCCGGATTGGCCGTGGCGGGCAGCGGGGGGCAGTTGTACCGGGCGGCGTTCGGCGCGGTCACCGGACCCGCCTATCCGGACGCCCGGACGCTGTGCGCGCTCGCGGTCGGCGCGCGCGACGGGCGGGCCGCCGTGCCCCTGCTGGCCGCGGAGCCGCTCTACCTGCGGCGTCCCGACGCCAGGGAGCCCGGGCCGCCCAAGAAGGTCACCCCTTCATGAGCGCCTGCACGGACGGCCAGAGCACGATCCGGCTGCGGGAGATGAAGCGGGCCGACATGCCCGCGATCATCGTGCTGGAGCGGGAACTCTTTCCCGAGGACGCGTGGACGCCGGAGATGTTCGCGGCGGAGTTCGCTCAGCCGCCCTCCCGCCGGCTCTACCTGGTAGCCGAGGACGGAAACGCGCTGGTCGGATACGCGGGGATGATGTTCACCGGCGGGTCGCAGGCTGACGTGGTGACGTTGGCGGTGACCCCGGCCCGGTGGGGCGAGGGGACCGGCGCGGCGCTGCTCACGGCGCTGGTCGACGAGGCGGACAAGCGGGGGTACGAGGAGGTCTTGCTCGAGGTGCGGGAGGACAACCCCAGGGCCAGGCGGCTGTACCTGCGTCACGGGTTTGCCGAGGTCGGGATCAGGCGCGGCTACTACCAGCCGTCCGGCGTCGATGCCGTGGTCATGCGGAAGGGGCTCCGGTGATGGTTTCTCCCCTGGTGCTGGGCATCGAGACGTCCTGCGACGAGACGGGGATCGGGCTGGTCCGCGGGCACGACCTGCTCGCCGATGCCGTCGCGTCGAGCGTGGACGAACACGCGCGTTTCGGCGGGGTGGTGCCCGAGGTGGCCAGCCGGGCGCACCTGGAGGCGATGCTCCCGACCTTTGACCGGGCCCTCGCGATCGCGGGGGCCCAGGCCAGCCAGATCGACGCTGTGGCCGTCACCGCGGGACCGGGTCTGGCCGGGGCGCTGCTGGTCGGGGTGGCCGCGGCCAAGGCGTACGCCTTCGCGCTGGGCAAGCCGCTGTACGGGGTCAACCACCTGGCCGCGCACATTGCCGTGGATCAGCTGGAGCACGGCACGCTGCCGTCGCCCGCGGTGGCCCTGCTGGTGTCCGGCGGGCATTCCTCGCTGCTGCTCGTGCCCGACGTGGCCGAGGAGGTCATCCCGCTCGGGGCCACTATCGACGACGCGGCCGGCGAGGCCTACGACAAGGTGGCGCGGGTGCTCGGCATGCCGTTTCCCGGCGGCCCGCCGATCGACAAGGCGGCCCGCGACGGCGACCCCGCCGCGATCAGCTTCCCCCGGGGCAAGTACCACGACGGCACGCTGGACTTCTCCTTCGCGGGCCTGAAGACGGCGGTGGCCCGCTGGGTGGAGGCGCGGCAGGCGCACGGCCAGCCGGTGCACGCCCCGGACGTGGCCGCGTCCTTCCAGGAGGCGGTGGCCGACGTGCTCACCCGCAAGGCCGTGCAGGCCTGCCAGCGGCACGACGTCACCGACCTGATCATCGGCGGGGGCGTGGCGGCCAACTCCCGGCTGCGCTCGCTGGCCGCGGAACGCTGCGACGCGGCCGGCATCAAGCTGCGCGTGCCGCGCCCCGGTCTGTGCACCGACAACGGCGCGATGGTGGCGGCGCTGGGCGCGGAGATCGTCTCCCGCGGCCTGGAGCCGTCCCCGCTCGACCTGCCCGCGGACTCCTCCCTCCCGGTCACCGAGGTGGTGGTCCGCTAGCGCCCGGCTAGTCCTTCGCGCCCCGGCGGAACAGCCACCGGCCGAGCAGGGCGAGCCCGGCCGCCGCCACGGCCACCGGGATGACCCGCTTGAGCAGCGAGGGCCCCACCAGCTTGACCAGGTTGATGGAGTCGGCGCTGGCCGCCGGGGGCGGCGCCGGCGGCGTCGCCGTGGTGGCCGCGGCCGGAACCACGGGCGACGGCTGGGTGCTGCCCGGCCCGTCCTGCGACGTGCCGGCGGCGTCGGCGTCGGCTTCGGCCGCTTTCCCGCCCGCCGCGCCGTCTTCGGCGATCAGCTGGCGCAGGTTCTGGGCGAACTGCTCCACCAGCTTGCTGCCGACCTCGACCATCACCCCGCGGCCGAACTGGGCCGGCCGGCCGGTCACGTTCATCGTCGTGTGCATGCTGGCGGTGGTTCCCTCGCCGCCCGGCTCGGGCTCCAGCGTCGCCCGCACGGTCGCCGAGGCGGTACCCGCGCCGCGGGTCTCCTTGCCGGAGGCCTCGAGCAAGATCACCCGGGCGTCGGGGTCGCGCTCGGTGAACTTGGCGGTACCGCGGTAGGTCAGCGACACCGGGCCGACCTTGACCTTTATCCGCCCGGTGACCACCTCGCCGTCGAACTCGTCCACGGTGGCGCCGGGCATGCACGGCGCGATCTTCTCCACGTCAAGTAGCACGTCCCAGGCCCGTTCGGGCGGGACGGGGACGGTGAACGAGTGGTCCATCTCCATGGCCATGGTGTGTCACTCTCTCTGGCTGGATTCAATCGTTGAATTATGCCCGGTATCGGTCCGCATCAGCAAAAACGCCTGCCGCGCCGGCGTGGCAGGCCGCCCGCGGCTCAGGCGGTGTCCAGGACCCGGAAGCCCTCGGCCAGGCGTCCCGCGGGCAGGCCCGCCTGCTGGGCCACCATCCTCAGCCGGGTCCTGATGCGCTCGGTCAGGTCGTCCATGTGCCCGGTCTGGCTCTCGTGCGCGCGCAGCGCCGCGATCTTGCGCGGGAAGGTCTCGGTCACGTCCACGTAATGGTTCGGGTCTGGCCCGGCCGCGATCCAGACCTCGCGCACGGTCCAGGCGGCCAGCGACTCGCGCTCGCGCAGTTCCGGGAACGCGAACGGGTTCCGCGCGTCCGGGTAGACGGCGTCCAGGGCGGCCGAGCCCACCGCGCGATGATCGGGATGGCCGACCCCGATCCTGGCGTAGTTCCGCTCGGGGCTGGGGCACAGGATCCGGTCCGGCCGGACCTGCCTGATCACCCGGGCCAGGTCGCGGCGCAGGTCCAGGCCGGCTTCCACCCGGCCGTCCGGGTAGCCGAGGAAGCGCACGTCGTGCACTCCGACGCACTTGGCCGCGGCCACCTGCTCGGCCCGGCGCACGGCCGGTATCTCCTCGCGGGGGACCTCCTCGTCGAAACCGCCGGCGTCGCCGTCGGTCACCAGGCAGTAGACCACCTCGATCCCGGCCTCCGTCCAGCGCGCGACGGTTCCGGCGGCCGCGAAGTCCACGTCGTCGGGGTGGGCGGTGATGGACAGGATCCGGCTGATCTCGGCGTCATCGAGCACGCCCGCCATCCTAGGCAGGGGACGCGCGGCCGGGCCGCGCGCCCCCCGGACGGGTTACTCGTCGGGGACCAGGGTCGGGGTGGACCTGGTCAGGGTCTTCCCCTTGAAGAAGGGCGCGCCCGGCCTGATGTACCGGCAGAAGAGGTAGAAGACCACCCCGGCCAGCGCGGCGATGATGGCGATCACGAAGGCGCCGCCGATCTGCCAGTGCAGGCCGGGCACCGTCCACATGGTGTAGTCGTTCTCGGTCGCGACGTCATAGTCCAGCCACACGCTCCAGCCGCCCAGGAAGTACAGGATCAGCCCGCCGGTCACCGGCAAGATGCCCTGCATCCACAGGTTGCGCGCGCTGCTGGTCAGGTTCTTGCGGTAGTACCAGGCGCAGGCGAACCCGGTCAGGCCGTAGTAGAACGCGATGTACAGCCCGATCGCGATGACCGCGTCGCCGATTACCCCGATGCCGTTGTGCGTGTAGTTCAGCCCGGCGTACAGCGCGATGGAGACCGCGCCCATCACGATCGTGGACACCGTCGGGGTCATGAACCTGGGGTGGACCGTCGCGAACGACTTGGGCAGCGCCTTGTAGGCCGCCATCGACAGCGTGGTCCTGGCGGTGGGCAGGATCGTCGTCTGGGTGGACGCGGCCGCCGAGGACAGCACCATGATCAGCAGCAGGTGGTAGAAGGTCGGGCCGAAGCCGGTGCTGCCGAAGATCTCCTTGCCCTGGACCGAGAGCACGTCGCCCGCGTTGTCCAGGTTGCCCAGGCCGTTGCCGGTGGTCTTGACGCCCGCGAACGCCTGCATGGAGAAGATCACCAGCGCGTAGGTGATCAGCAGGATGAAGGTGGAGAAGATCGCGGCCAGGCCGGGTGTCCTGGTCTTGTCCTTGGTCTCCTCGTTGACCGCGACGGCGGTGTCCCAGCCCCAGTAGATGAAGACCATCAGGATGATCCCGGCGGCGAACGCGCTGAAGCTGGAGATGTGGAACGGGTTGAGCCACTGGATGCTCGGGGTGAGGTGACCGGGCGGCGCATGCCCGGAGCTGACCTTGACCAAGGCGGTTATCGACAGGACGAACAGCATGGTGAGCTCGATGGCCAGCAGGATCTTCTGGAAGTTGGCCGACACCTCGATGCCGATGTAGCAGATGATGGTCATCAGGATGATCCAGATGATGCCGCCGAGCAGCACCCAGCCGCTGGTCGGGTTGCTGCCGATGCCGGTGGCGCCGAACAGCAGGAAGCAGTACTGGCTCGCGACCTGGGCCAGGCTGGCCATGACCAGCACGTCGGCGGCGACGATGGCCCAGCCGCCCGCCCAGCCGATCCCTGGCCGGAACGCGCGCGTGGCCCAGGTGAACGTGGTGCCGCAGTCCGGGTCGGCCTTGTTCAGCTCGCTGTAGCCGATCGAGGTCAGCAGCATCGGGACGAAGGCGAGCACGGACACGGCCGGTGCCTGGAGCCCGACCGCCAACACGACGAAAACCAGCGTGGCGGCGATGCTGTAGGCGGGGGCGACCGACGCTGTGGCGATGACGGTGGTCGAGATCAGCCCGAGGGCGCCCGATTTGAGACCCTTATCGAGCTGCTGTTCCTGCGTCTCTACGGGTTGCTCGGCGGTGGCCATGTCTCACCCCTCCTGGCTTCGGCCCGGTGCGGCCGGGACCGTCGATTCCCGGCAGGCTGTCCGCCGGACGGGCCGGATCTGATGACACGATCTGAGCATCCGGGGCGCGGCGACGGAATCAGCGCCCACGTTGCTACGGTTCTAGCATGAATTCCGCTTTGCAGCAACGATATCCGTAGTAACGGCTCGATATCACTGCCGGTCTCGTCAGCCGTATGGGGAAAGGTCTAGGATCGGCCCATGCGCATACTCCTGGTGGGAGCGGGCGGCGTCGGCACCGCGTTCGCCCGGATCGCCGCTCGCCGCCCGTTCGCGGAGCTGGTCATCGCCGATTACGACCTGGGCCGGGCGCAGCGCGCCGCGGCGGCCCGCGACGGGTACCAGGCCGTGCCGCTGGACGCGCGGGACGAGCAGGCCGCCGCCGGCCTGCTCAGGCAGCACCGTTGCGATGTGCTCATGAACGCCACGGATCCCCGCTTCGTGATGCCGCTATTCCGTGCCGCGCTCCAGGCCGGCACGCACTACCTGGACATGGCGATGTCGCTGTCCTATCCGCATCCGGAGGAGCCGTACCGGCAGACCGGTGTCAAGCTCGGCGACGAGCAGTTCGCGCTGGCGCCGGAGTGGGAACGCTCGGGCCGGCTGGCCCTGGTCGGGATGGGCGTCGAGCCGGGGCTGTCCGACGTGTTCGCCCGGTACGCCGCCGACGAGCTGTTCGGCGAGATCACCGACCTGGGCGTCAGGGACGGCGCCAACCTCGAGGTGGCGGGATACGAGTTCGCGCCCACCTTTTCCATCTGGACCACGATCGAGGAGTGCCTGAACCCGCCGGTGATCTGGGAGCGCGGCCGGGGGTGGTTCACCACCGAGCCGTTCAGCGAGCCCGAGGTCTTCACCTTCCCGGCCGGCATCGGCCCGGTGGAGTGCGTGAACGTGGAGCACGAAGAGGTGCTGCTGATGCCGCGCTTCCTCGAGGCGCAGCGGGTCACCTTCAAGTACGGCCTCGGCGCGGAGTTCATCGGCGTGCTGCGTACCCTGCACAAGCTCGGCCTGGACTCCACCGACTCGGTGCGGGTCGGCGGCGCGAGCGTGTCGCCGCGCGACGTGGTGGCCGCGTGCCTGCCGGACCCGGCCGGCCTGGGGGACAAGATGAGCGGCTTGACCTGTGCGGGCACCTGGGTCACCGGAACGTCCAGGGACGGCGGTGCGCCGCGCGAGGTCTACCTCTACCACGTGGTCGACAACGCGTGGTCGATGGCCGAATACGGCTGCCAGGCGGTGGTCTGGCAGACGGCCGTGAACCCGGTGGTGGCGCTGGAGCTGATCGACTCGGGCGCCTGGTCTGCCGCCGGGGTGCTCGGACCCGAGGCGCTGCCGCCACGGCCGTTCCTCGACCTGCTGAACGACTACGGCTCCCCCTGGGCTTTCGAGGAGCGCACCCCCGCCTAGATGTCGGCGAGGATCTGCTGGAGCACCTTGGTGGTGTTCGCCACCGGCTCGGCCTGGAGGCAGAGCTGCTCCATGACCTCCAGGTAGCTGTCCACCTCGACCGGCTTGTCCAGGTAGAGCGCGCTGGTCAGCTGCTCGATGTAGACGACGTCCTGCAGGTCGGGCTCGGCGAACCGGAGGATGCTGAACGGACCGCCCATGGCCGAGTGCGCACCGGCGCTGAACGACAGGATCTGCAGCGTCACCGCCGGGTGATCCGCCATCTCGGTGAGGTACCTCAGCTGCTCGCGGACGATGTCCCGGCTGCCGACCGGGCGGCGAAGCGCGCCCTCGTCGACCACGACCCACAGCTGCGGCGCGTCGGGCCTGCGGAGGATCTCCTGGCGGCTGGCCCGCAGCTCGCTCCGCCGCGCGATCTCCTCCTCGGATTCCGCGGAGCCCTGGCGGATCAGGGCGCGGGCGTAGCCTTCGGTCTGCAGCAGCCCCGGCACGAACTGGATCTGGTACGTCCTGATGATCGATGCGGCGGCCTCCAGGCCCACGTAGGGCTCCAGCCAGGTGGGGAGGACGTCGGAGTAAGCGTGCCACCAACCGGGAGTGTTCGCTTCCCTGGCCAGGTTCAGCAGGGCCGCGCGCTCCTCGCTGTCGGTGACGCCGTAGAGGGTAAGGAGGTCGCCCACATCGCGCTCCTTGAAGCCGACCCGGCCATGTTCCATCCGGCTGATCTTGGAGTGCGAGCCGCGGATGGCTTCCGCAGCCTGCTCAGCGGTAATTCCCCGGGACTCGCGGAGCCGGTGCAGCTGGCTGCCGAGTACTAGCCGCTGGACGGTCGGTCCGCCCGCGCGCGTGCCAAAAATGCTGGGGGGAACGTCCCAGGCCGAGTCTTCAGACGAGACCATCGGCACTCCTCGCATCGTCGCACCCTGGATCCTGGCGGGGGTGTGGACCAGTCTCCCATGTGATCTCGCGCTTACGGAAGGGGGATATGTGACTATTCAAAAGATGTCGTGATCCCTCCGCGTTTGCGCAGGTCGCAAGGTACCAGCTTGCCAGGCTTCAACCCTCGAGTCGCCGCTTGCCGGACGGTAGCACTGTTACTAGCGAGTAAGATGGTTTGTTCCGCCGGTTAGGTGGTCGAACTCCCCATCCTTGGCTCCTGCCAGGAATGCGGTGATCTCCGCTTGAGTGTAGAGCAAGATGGGGCCCGCCGGGAAACGCGAGTTCCGCATCGCTATCTCACCGCTCGGCAGCGCGGCCAGCTCGACGCACTCTCCGTTCGGGTTGCTGTGCCAGCTCTTCTGCCAGCGCACCTCCCCGAGTTCCGCGGCGAGCATGCCGTTGTAGGTAATGACCATGTTTATCCCCTTCCGACAGGGTAACGCGTGTCAGGCCCCCGGTAATTCACTCGCTGTAGTTTCCAGTTAGCAAATGGTGAGCATGTTGCCTGATGCGTTCTGCCTGTCCGCGGGCCCCCTGTGCGCTACCCGGAGACCTGTGCACAAAGCGAATGAACGTGCATCTGGTCTTGCATTTGCACAATATATCAGGCAGCATGTCTTTAAGCACGCAGTTAACACCGTGATGGGCAAGGGTTTTCGTGCCCAATGACATGCAGGAAGCTGTTGCGTTGGCGCATCTCAGTGTCGCTACCGGTAGCGGGGATGACGACGAGGAAGTCAGCATCCCCTGGCCCACGGTAAGTGACGGCATGCCACGGCTGCTGCCCGTGCCTTCGGCCTGGTGGGAGACCCCGGCGGTTACCACCCGCGCGCTGAGCGCCCGGCCGGAGGAAGCCAGGACCGCCCGCCGGTTCGTCCGGGAGATACTGACCTGCTGGGGCCTGGAGGCACTGGCCGACGACGCCGAGATGATCGTGGACGAGCTCGTGGTCAACGCCGTCCTGCACGGGACGCGGGCGGGCCTGACCCGGCCGACCCCCGGAGCCGGGCTGACCGTGCTGCGGCTGTGCATGCTCAGGCGGGCCGGCGAGGTCATGCTGGCGGTGGTGGATCCGGGCAACGAGACGCCCATGCCCAGGAAACCCGACTGGGGCGGGGAGAGCGGGCGCGGCCTGCAGATCGTGGGTGCCTTGAGCCACGTATGGGGCTGGAGCCCCATCGCCGGGCACGGCAAAGCGGTCTGGGCCGTACTCCGTGACCCCTGAAACCTAGGCGATCCCTGAGAGCGGCTCCTCGGACGCGGTCACGAGGACGTGCTCGACCAGCGCGATAAGGACATCCTTGGCCGATTCCTTGCTGCGTGCGTCACACAGCACGATGGGCAGCTCGGGCTCGAGGTCCAGGGCCATCCTGACGTCTTCGGTGTCGTACCGGCGGGCGCCGTCGAAGCAGTTGAGCGCGATGATGAACGGTATCTGCCTGCGCTCGAAGTAGTCGATGGCGGGGAAGCTGTCGGCCAGTCGCCGGGTATCGGCGAGGACCACCGCGCCGAGCGCCCCGATGGCGAGTTCGTCCCACATGAACCAGAACCGCTGCTGCCCGGGCGTGCCGAAGAGATAGAGCACCAGATCGCTGCGCAGGCTGATCCGGCCGAAGTCCATCGCGACCGTGGTGGTGGTCTTCCCTTCCACCCCGGCCGTGCTATCGGTACGCAGGCTGCCCTCGGTGAGTGGCTCCTCGGTACGCAGCGGCCTGATCTCGCTCACGGCGCCGACCAGCGTGGTCTTACCCACGCCGAAGCCCCCGGCCAGCAGGATCTTGATGGCGCGATGCTGGCCAGGGCTCCGTGGGTGCCCGCCGACGGGATCAGAGACCCCGTAGTCCATTGAGGACCTCCCTGAGAGTGTGCTTGTCGATCCGCTCGGCCATCACGACCGGGGTGCGGATCATGACCAGGCCGAGCTCCCGCAGGTCGGCGAGGATGATCCGGACCACGCCGAGCGGGAGATCGACGTCCGAGGCGATATCCGCCACGGTGGTCGGCGCGCGGGCCAGCTGAAGGACGCTCATGTGCTCGGGGGCCAGCGAGCCAGCGTCCGTGATCGCGGCCTGCGTAGCCATGACGGTCGCCACTAGGTCGAACGATTCCCCGGTGTGCCTGGTCCGGCCCTGAGTCAGGGCGTAAGGCCGGACCACCGGCCCGGCCTCGGCGTCTAGCCACCGTTCATCGTTGGACGGCATGGCTTACTATCCCCAGCCGCTCAGCGCGGACGCGCGCGTGTTGACCCTGATGTGCTCACCGGTCCTACGGACGAGGATGGCCATTTCGTAGGCCACCAGGCCGAGGTCGGCGGCCTGCTCGGCGATGACGGCCAGGCAGGTACCGCTGCCCGCGGCCGAGGTCAGCAGGAATCCCGACTCCATCTCGATGATCGTCTGCCGGACCCCGCCGCCGTTGCCGAAGTGCCGCGCGGCCCCGCGGGCCAGCGACTGGAACCCGGCCGACAGCGCGGCCAGGTGCTCCGCGTCGTCGCGGCCCAGCGACTGCGACGCACCGAGCGCCATCCCGTCCTGGGACAGGATGACCGCCTTGGTCACGTGCCCGACCCGGCGCACGAGGTCATCGAGCAGCCAGTCGAGCTGGCCGACTCCTCCCGTCGCGCCGGCGTCATGATCCATCGGAACCGCCACGTGCCTCCTCACTCGCGGATGAATTGCGGGCATCGCCGGGAGCCGTGTGCGGCCCGGCGCCGGCGGGTGAACCGGGGCCCGCGCCCGGCGACTCACCCGTAGCCTGCTCGGCTATCCGCTGCGCCCGGCCTTCCTGCCAGCCGCGCTGCAGCGCCGACATGGTCTGCCGGATCTCAGCCGGGCTTGGCCCGGTAGAGCCCGAAGACCCCGTAGAGCCCGAAGATCCGTAAACGCCGCCGGACGCCCCGCTGCTGGCCAGCGTCGTGCGCCGCGGTGGCGGATCGTCCCTGAGCTGGGGAGCCAGGCTGGCCTGCTTGACCCGGCGCGGCAGCCCTTTGTAGTCGCCGTTGACCTCCGCCTCGGATGGAGACGATCCCGCAGGCCCGTTCGGCCCTCCAGGCCCGGCCGCACCCGGTGCGGCGGGCAGCGGCCCGGTCTCCCGGGAGATCTTCCACGGCGGCCTGGACGCCTGCCCGGGACGCGGCGAGGCGACCGGGGTCATCGGGGTGACCGGCCCCGCCGGCGCGGCGGGCCTCGCTGGCCCCGCCGGCCCCGCTGGCCCGCCCGGTCCCGGTGCTGCGGTCCGCCCGCCGGGTGCGCCCGGCGTGTTGTGCAGCGTCCAGCCGGGGAAGGGTGCGGGCTGGTCAGGATAGGACACCCCGCCGGTCGGGAAGAGCGTCGAGCCCGGGCCCGCGAACGGCGACGCGCCGGACGCCGGATACGGCGGCGACGCGATGTAGGCCCCGTTACCCGGGGAGGGCGTGCCCGCCTGGGGCTGCTGCCGCGGCGTGAACATGTCGAAGGAGGACGCCGGCATGCCGAACGGCATCGCGCCCGCGTCAGCCGGCGACTGGGCTGACGACTGGGCCGGGGCGCCTGGCGTCCCCGGCTGGTCGTGGTGCCGCCTGGGCAGCTCGTCCGGCTCATGGCCGACTGAGCCGTTCGTCGCGCCGAGGGCGGGCGCGGCGGGCGCCCCGCGGTCCGGCCGTTCGGGCTGCTCCAGCCGTTCCGGCCGCCCCGGGATGCTCCCCTGGGAGCGGCGCAGCGGCCCGGAGATGCGCACCCCCGGTGCCTGGCCCAGCTCGGTCATGTCGCCGAGCTCGGCGAACCTGGAGCCGGATCCCTGGCCGGCCAGCTCGCCCGGAATGGCGGGCATCGAGGGGGCCGGCGGGACGGCGTGGTTACCGTTGGCGGTGAGCTGGGCCATGGCGGGTTCGCCGGGCAGCCCGGTCCGGAACGCCTCCTCGGTCACCACCAGCTGCCGCGGTATCAGGACGATGGCGGCCGTGCCGCCGTAGGGCGAGGCCTTCAGCGTGACCCGGATCCCGTGCCGCTTGGCCAGCTGGCTGACCACGAACAGGCCGAGCTGCTCACTGTCGGAGGGGTTGAACTCGGGCGGGTTGGCCAGCCGGTCGTTCAGCTCGGCCAGCCGCGCCGGGCTCATCCCGAGCCCGCGGTCCTCGACCTCGATCACGAACCCGTGGGCGACCGTGTCCCCGGACACTCGCACCGAGGTATAAGGCGGCGACAGCGTGGTGGCGTTCTCGATCAGCTCGGCCAGCAGGTGGATGACGTCGGCGACCGCCGAACCAGCCAGCGCGGCCTGGCTCCGGGTCGCGACAGAAACCCGCGCGTAGTCCTCGACCTCGGCGATGGCGCCGCGCATGACGTCGACCATCCGGACCGGAGAGCTCCAGCCCCGGCCTGGCGGCGCGCCGGCCAGGATGACCAGGCCTTCCGCGTGACGGCGCATGCGCGTGGTCAGGTGGTCGAGGCGGAACAGGTCGTCCAGCGCCTCCGGGTCGGTGGCCCGCCGCTCCATCTGGTCCAGCAGGGAGAGCTGCCGGTGCAGCAGCGACTGGCTGCGCCGGGCCAGGCTGCGGAACACGTCGTTGAGCCCCTGCCGCAGCCGGGCCTCTTCCACCGCGGCCCGGATGGCGGTCTGCCGGACCAGGTCGAACGCCTGCCCCACCCGGCCGATCTCGTCGCGGCCGATCCGCAACGCCGGCGCCTCGGCATTCACGTCGACGTTCTCGCCGCGCCTGAGCCTGCCCACCACGTCCGGCAGCTGGTTCTCGGCGAGCTGGAGGGCATTGCGCTCCAGGCCACCCAGCCGGCGGATGATGCTGCGCGCGACCAGGATGGTCACCGTGATGGTGAGGAGCAGCCCGATCAGGCCGATGGCGCTGGTGACCGCGACCTTGGTCCAGGCCGCATGGCTGATCCGGTGGTCGGCGTCCAGGATGGCGTTCGCGACCGCGACGCCCCCGTTGTACTCGTCCTGCAGCAGCGTGCCGGCCAGGTGCTGCCACTGGGCCTGGTTGACGGGCAGCTTGGCGACCGGGGTGCCCGCGACGACGGCCTGCTCGATGCCGGCCAGATCCTGCTGCATGGTGCCGGACCCGGCCAGCTTCGCGTTGTACTTGGCCAGGTACGCCGGGGTCAGGATGAAGGCCGCGTAGGCCATGTCGGCCTGCCTGGTGGCGGCCATGTTCGTGAACGCGACGCGGTCCTTGTGCGTCATCCGGTGCCCGGCGAGCGTCCCGGCGAGCAGCGCGTCCTCCTGCGCGAGCTGCTCCCTGGCCTGCACGGTGGCGATCAGCCCGATGGCCTGGCTCTGCTGGTCGTTGACCACCACGCTCTCGGTCTGGGTGAGGAACAGCTTGACCTGCTGCCCGAAACCCGAGCTGTAGAAGTTGAGCGCGTCGATCGGGGTGAGGACCCGCCCCTTGACCGCGTCGCGGAGCTTGGGGAGCTGGTTCATGCCGGTGACGATGCCGCGGACGATCTTGTGCGCGTCGGCTGTCTCGGTCTTGACGGTGGCCTCGGAGGTCATCGCGGCGGTGAAGGCCGGCTTGGCCTTGTCGGTCGCCGCGATCGCCTTCTGGTACGCCTGCAGGTTGTTCGGGTCGGGCTGGAAGAGGTAGATGACGGCGGCGGTGCGCTCGGCCTCCACGAAGGTGCCGAACTTAGCGGCCGGCACCGCGGTCGCGTTGACCAGGTTGGGCGCGCGGTCGAGGCTGATGGCGCTGTCCACGGTCGTGGTGACCACGTACCCGAGCAGCCCGACCATGGCGATGAGCGGGATCGCTACCAGAAAATATATTCGGAGCCTTATGGATCGACCACGCGACCCCATGGCACTCCCTCTTTCAGAGGCGTGTACGTGAGTTGGTCCCCCGCCGCGTCCAACTAACGGTCAAGACGGCCAGAATAGCCCATAACAGGCATCGTCCGGTGCCAAAAGAAGATATATCCGTTGATAGCCCGGAGCATCCTCATAAGCGTCAATATGAATGCGTTATCGCAGGTAGTGGCGAATGACTACTCCCGGTGCCGCGGACACGGCGCTCCGCGTCCGGAGCTTTTGTCGGCGCGACCGCCTACCCTAATGACGTGGCCGCCCTCGCGATAGATGCCCTCCTCGACGGACTCAATCCGGAGCAGCGCGCTGCTGTCGTGCACGAGGGCAGCCCGCTGCTCATCGTGGCCGGCGCGGGCTCGGGGAAGACCCGGGTGCTCACCCACCGGATCGCGTACCTGCTCGCCGCGCGCGACGTCGCGCCGCACGAGATCCTGGCTATCACCTTCACCAACAAGGCGGCCGGCGAGATGGCCGCCCGCGTCGCCGCGCTGGTCGGCCCGCGGGCGCGGTCCATGTGGGTCATGACCTTCCATTCGGCCTGCGTGCGCATCCTGCGCCGGGAGGCGAAGAGGTTCGGCTACCCGTCCTCGTTCTCCATCTACGACCAGGCCGACTCGCAGCGGCTGATGACGCTCACCTGCCGCGAGCTCGAGCTCGACGCCAAGCAGTACCCGCCGAAGGCGATGGCCGCCCAGGTGTCGAACCTGAAGAACGAGCTGATCGACTACGAGACGTTCGCCTCCCGCGCGCAGACCGCGCGGGAGAAGGCCCTGGCCGAGGCCTACGCCGAATACCAGCGCAGGCTGGTCGCGGCCGGCGCGATGGACTTCGACGACCTGATCATGGTCACGGTCAACCTCTTCCAGGCCCTGCCCGAGGTGGCCGCGCAGTACCGCCGCCGGTTCAGGCAGGTGCTGGTGGACGAGTACCAGGACACCAACCACGCGCAATACATCCTGATCAGGGAACTGGTCTCGGGTGGTGCCCCGCTCTTTTCCTCCCGAACGGCCGGGGCTGATCGCCCCGCTGACCCCATCCCGCCTGCCGAACTGTGCGTGGTCGGCGACGCGGACCAGTCCATTTACGCTTTCCGCGGCGCCACCATCCGCAACATCGAGGAGTTCGAGCAGGACTACCCGGACGCGAAGGTCATCCTGCTCGAGCAGAACTACCGCTCCACGCAGAACATCCTGGCCGCGGCCAACGCGGTGGTCTCGCAGAACCGGGGCCGGAAGCCCAAGAACCTGTGGTCCGACCAGGGCGCGGGCCCGCCCATCATCGGCTACGTGGCCGACAACGAGCACGACGAGGCCGCGTTCGTGGCCGAGGAGGTGGACCGGCTCACCGACGCGGGCCAGGCCACGCCGGGCCAGGTGGCGGTGTTCTACCGGACCAACGCGCAGTCCCGTGTCTTCGAGGAAGTATTCATCCGGGTCGGGCTGCCCTACCGGGTGGTCGGCGGGGTGCGGTTCTACGAGCGGCGCGAGGTCCGTGACCTGCTCGCCTACCTCCGGCTGATCGCCAACCCGGCGGACGAGGTGTCGCTGCGGCGGGTGCTGAACGTGCCCAAGCGCGGCATCGGCGACCGGGCGGAGGAGTACGTGGCCGCGTTCGCGCAGCGGGAGCGCAGCACGTTCGCCGAGGCACTGGCCCGCCCGGCCGACGTGCCGGGCCTGGCGGCCCGGTCGGCCCACGCGATCGAGGGGTTCAACACGCTCATCACCGGGCTGCGGGAACTCTCTGAGACGGTACCCGTCGCCGACCTCACCGAGGCCGTGCTCGACCGCACCGGGTACATCGAAGCGCTGGAGCAGTCGTCCGACCTGCAGGACGCCAGCCGGGTGGAGAACCTGGAAGAGCTCGTGTCGGTGGCACGCGAGTACGACGGGATTCACATGGAGGGGGCAGGGGGGGTGGGCGGGGGGACGCTGGCCGACTTCCTCGAGCAGGTGTCCCTGGTCGCCGACGCCGATGAGATCCCCGACGGGGAGATGCACGGCGGCCTGGTCACGATGATGACCCTGCACACCGCCAAGGGCCTGGAGTTCCCCGTCGTGTTCCTCACCGGGATGGAAGAAGAGGTGTTCCCGCACCAGCGCTCGCTGACCAACGCGAAGGAACTGGAGGAGGAGCGTCGGCTGGCCTACGTCGGGATCACCCGGGCCGAGCAGCGCCTCTACCTGACCCGGGCGCTGGCGAGGAACTGGTGGGGCCGCCCGTCGTTCCACAAGCAGTCGAGGTTCCTCACCGAGATCCCGGCCGGCCTGATCGAGTGGCGCCGGGACGTGTCGGCCGCCCAGTCGTCGGTCATGCCCGCCCAGGAACGAATGGCGCAGCGGGCGGGGACCCGGTCACCGGGGAACCGCCAGGTGCCTGCGCTCTCACCGGGGGACATGGTGACCCACGACAAGTTCGGCCTGGGTACGGTGGTGTCGACGGACGGCTACGGCGACCAGGCCGAGGCGAAGATCGATTTCGGCACTGACTACGGCGTCAAGCACCTGGTGCTCCGCTATGCCCCTCTGGAGAAGTTGTAGGGACCGGTGCCGGGCCGCGGCCCCGGCTGAGTCCTTCCGCCCGGGCGGACGCCGCGGCGTGGGTCCGCGTCGTCCCAGGACTCCCGGGCCTCCCAGTCCGCCCGCGATCGCCGGATCTGACGTGCCGACGGCCTGCCCCGGCGCCAGAGGTACCAGCGGACGGCGACGATCGCGATCGCCAGCACGGTGGCGAGCGCCATCGCGAAGAAGCCGTTGGCGACCCACTGCGCCGCGCCGATGGCCAGCGCCGTCTTCGACGTGCCGGACCGGTTGAACACGAACCCGCTGATCAGCGCGCCCACCAGATAACAGAGCACGGGAACGGGAAAGATCACCCGGCCAGCCCGGGGCCGGACCGCCAGCGCCGCGACCACCGTCCCGGCCTCCACGAAGAGCCCGAGCAGGAAACCTGGCGCGCTCCTGGTCACCATCGTCACGATGGTGCCGACGGCCGCGCTGGCGACGATGATGCAGACCCCGAGGCCGCCCTGCAGCGCACCCCACCGGCCCGCCCCTGGCGATCGCCGGGGGTTCCGCCGCCCGCGGACCTCGCGCGGGCCGGTAGGCTGCCGCGTCCTGGCTGGCTGGGGCTCGTCCGGCTGGGCCGGCATCCGCCGGGTCGGCGGTCCGTCAGCCGCGGCGCGCCCGGCGGCATCCCGCCCGCCGGGTGCACGGCCGTCCCAGCCGGCCTCACGTCCGCGCGGTCCGGAGTCCCGCGGGTCGGGCACGCCCCGGCCGGCCTCACGCCGGGGGGCCCGGCCGGCTCTCTCGCCGGGGGGACCCATCCCCCCGGACCCCCCTCGGGGCGGGACGACCCTGCTGCCTTGGCCGCCTCCGGCAGGGGGGCTGCCTCCGGCGGCTGGCCTGCCCTGGCCGCCTGGGGCGGCGGGCCCGGTCCTGGGGGGAACGGCAGCCGGGGGTCTGCCCGGGACACGCCCGGGCGTCGGAGGCGGCCCGGGAACTCGGCCGCGCGGCCTGGCTCCAGGCTCGCCGCCGTACGGCCTGTTCGGGCGTGTTTCGCGCCATCGTGGGTCGCTCATAGGTGCTTCGGATGTTAGTCGTTGCGGCCTGGTAACGGGAACGCGACGGTAGGCTTCGACGGACAATAACGATCTAGAGCTGGGACTGCTGAGGAAAGGTGCCATGGTTAGGCCGGGCTCTCCGGCCCCGTTGTGGGGCGCTGCCGGCAAGGCGGGGTATGCCCTGAGCTGCGTGGCCGCCGCGCTGGTCCTGGCGGTGAGCGGTTTTTCCTACTTTGTCGTGCGCGACGTGAGCAGCATCGGCGGCTCGCACGCGATCAACAGCGGCCCGTCCATCGGCGCGCAGAACATCCTGCTGATGGGGCTGGAAAGCCGCACCGACTGGAACGGCAACGTGCTGCCGAACGACATCCTGAACGCCCTGCACGCCGGGAGCAGGCAGGGCGTCCTGTACGGGGGCGTCGGCGGTAACGCGACGAACACGCTGATCCTGATCCACATCCCGGCCGGCGGCAAGAAGGCGATCGGCTTCTCGATCCCGCGCGACGACTGGGTCACGTTCCCGCAGACCTATGACGGGCAGCACACGGGCAAGATCGACCAGGCCTACGGATTTGCCCTCGCCGAGAAGGAGTCCGAGGTCCGCCAGCAGCACCCGAAGATGAGCCAGAGCCAGGTGGCCTTCCTGGGCAACGAGGCGGGCCGGGCGGCCACGGTGGCCACGGTGGAGTCCTTCACCGGGGTGCACATCGACCACTTCGCCGAGATCAACCTGGACGGGTTCTACGAGCTGGCCAAGGTGCTCGGCGGCGTGCAGGTCTGCCTCAAGCACCCGGTCGCGCTCGACACCTACTCGGGCTTCTACGCCAAGAAGGGCGGATACCAGCACCTGAACGCGAAGATGGCACTGGCCTTCGTCCGCCAGCGGCACGGCCTGATCAACGGCGACCTCGACCGTACCCACCGCCAGCAGGCCTTCCTCGCCTCGGTCATGCAGCAGCTGCGCACCGAGGGCGTGCTCGGCGACCTGACCAAGATCAACTCGCTGCTGTCGGTGGCCAAGAAGTACGTGATCACCGACTCGGGCTGGAACCTGCTCGACTTCGCCACCCAGATGCGCAGCCTGACCAGCGGCAGCCTGAGCTTCAACACGCTGCCGATCCAGAGTTACATCACCATCGAGGGCCAGTACGCCAACCAGGTCGACGTGCCGTACATCCAGCAGCTCGTGCACAACACCTTCTACCCGGCCCCCCGTCCCTCTGGTTCGCCCGGGCCGCGGGCCAAGGCCACGGCCACGGTCAGCGCGGCCGAGGCCGCCGCGACCACCGTCGATGTGTACAACGGGGGCAGCACCCCGGGGCTGGCCGGGGACGTCTCGGCCGTCCTGGTCAAGGACGGGTTCACGGCCGGGCAGGTCTCGAACACCACGGCCCAGACCGCGACCCAGGTGCTCTACGGCACCGGCGCGGCGGCGAGCGGCGCCAAGATCGCGTCGCTGTTCGGCGTCTCCGCGACGGCGAGCGCCGCGGTGGCGCCCGGGCACGTCCAGGTGAACCTGGGCCCGACCGCCAGCGTCCCCGGCGCGACGGCGTCCGCCTCGAACTCCGCGACGGCCCTGCCCACCACGGGCGCTCAGGGTGGCGCGGTCGTCGCCAAGAACGGCATCCCCTGCGTGGACTAGCCGGTCCGCGCGACGTTCCGGTTACGCTTACCGTCATGGGCAAGATCCGGGTGATCGTCGCGAAGGCCGGGCTCGATGGCCACGACCGCGGAGCCAAGGTCGTGGCGCGCGCGCTGCGCGACGCCGGCGTGGAGGTCATCTACACCGGGCTCCACCAGACGCCGGAGCAGATCGTGGCGGCCGCCATCCAGGAGGACGTGGACGCGGTCGGCCTTTCCATACTCTCCGGCGCGCATATGACGCTCTTCAGCCGCGTGATCGAATTGCTCAAGGAGCGGAACGCCGCCGACATCGTGGTGTTCGGCGGCGGCATCATCCCGGATGAGGACATCGCGGAACTGACCCGGATGGGCGTGGCCAGGATCTTCACGCCGGGCGCGCCCACCACCGAGATCGTCGCCTGGGTCCGGGAAAAGTTCGGCCACGAGGTAGCTCCGACCCAGGCCTAAGGCATCGCGCAGGCCCAGGCGCCAACTCAGGCGCTGAACGGTGATTTCTCGATTACGCCGGGAAATAAGCGTTGTGCTACGCAGATATGGCGCGGCCGGGTTTCTCATAGCACACATGTGTCGCTACTGCTCAGAGACTTTCCTATTCCTCGTCTGATCGGCGTTCCGGTGCGGCTGCGTGCTCGTGCCCCTGGAATTGCCTACGATTGGTTCTATCGGTACGAGAAATGGAGCATCCGTGGCGCAGAAAGTGCAGACACTGTTTGTTGACGACATCGATGGCAGCGCGGCCGAAGGGACTATCCGCTTCGGCCTCGACGGCACCGACTACGAGATCGACCTGAACACCGAGCACGCTCAGGCATTGCGGGACGTGCTGGCGCCCTACATCGGCGCTGCCCGCCGGGCTAGCGCCGTGGTCCGGCGGCCGGCCCGCGGCGGGCGCAAGGCATCGGCGAACGGGGTGAACACGACCGAGGTCCGCGAGTGGGCCAAGGCCCAGGGCATGGACGTAAAGGACCGCGGCCGGGTACCCGCCGAGCTGGTCGTCAAGTTCAAAGCGGCGACCGGAAACTAGCCCCCGGCCCCTCCGTCAGAAATCTCCGGCTCAGGCCACATGAATTAACACGCGCGGATCCGGCCGGCGCCCCGGCGGGCACCTGGCCCGGGAACGTACGCTACCGGGGTCTCTCACTTTCCGCGCCCAGGAGCGCCGACGATGGAATACCTGGTCACCATGACCACGCACGTTCCGGACGGAACGCCGGCCGAGGCCGTCGACGACGTCCGCGCTCGCGAGGCCGCACCCGAACGACCCCGCCAGGCTGCCATGAGCGAGACTCAGATAACCCGCGCCGTCGGCATGGGAGCTGCGGATCGAATGGAGACGCGATGGACGAGTATCCGGGCGACGTTCAGCTGTTCATTAACGGGTCCTACGTCGACGGCGCGAGCGAAGAGCGCCAGCCTGTGCGCAGTCCGGTCATCGGCGACGTGATCGGATCGGTGCCGGTTCCGAGCCGAGCTGACATCGACGCCGCGGTCGCGGCGGCCACCGCGGCGCAAGCACACTGGGGCCGGGTCGGAGTGTGGGAACGGGCGAAGGTCTGCCATGCGATCGGTGACGCGCTCATGGCGCGGTGCGAGCAGCTTGCCCGTCTGCAGACCCTGGAGCAGGGCAAGCCGCTGCAGGAGTCGCGTGATGATATCGCTGAGGCGGCGACGCTGTTCCACCTACATGCCGAGGACGCGGTGCGCCTGACCGGCGAGACGATTCCCTCAACCGACGCTAACAAGCGGATGTGGACGTTCTACCGGCCGGTCGGCACCTGGGCGATCATCACTCCGTGGAACTACCCGCTGTTGATGTTCGCTGAGTTCGTCGCTCCGGGCCTGGCCACGGGCAATGCCCATGTCGTCAAGCCACCGACGCACACGGCGTTCACTGTGCTGGCGGCGATGGAGGTGATGCGAGAAGCCGGGTTGCCCGAGGGCCTGGTGAATATCCTGCCCGGCGAGGGTGCCACCGGCGAAGCCCTGATCACGCATCCGGGCATAGACGCGATCGGTTTCATCGGCTCCTCGGCCACAGGCGCGAAGATCCAGGCCAAGGCCGGTCTCAAGCGCTCGATCATGGAATGCTCGGGCAACGGACCGCTGATCGTACTGCCCGATGCCGACCTCCAGGCCGCGGCCGAGGCCGCCGTATACGGGGCAGCACTGTGCTCTGGTCAGGTCTGCTGCGCTACCGAACGAGTGCTGGTCGAGCGCGGCGCCCACGATGCATTCGTGGATGCGGTGCTCAGTGCGACCGACGCCGTGCGTCTCGGCGACCCGTTTGACGCCAGGACCACGCTTGGTCCGCTGAACAACGAGGCGGTCGCCGCGAAGATGGACCGGCACGTGACGGACGGTGACCGCCGCGGGGCTGACCTTCTCCGGGGCGGCCAGCGCCGGACCGGGCAGCCGACGGACCTGTACTACGAGTTCACCGTCGCCGACCAGGTCCCGCTCGACAGCCTGTTCGCGACCGAAGAGTCGTTTGGCCCCGTCGTGCCGATCATCATCGCTGACACCGAGGAAGAGCTGCTGGCTATCGCCAACAGCGACCCGCTCGGCTTGCAGGCAGCGGTGTTCACCCGAGACATCAGCAGGGCCTACCGGTTCGTCGAGGAACTCGCCGTGGGCCAGGTGGTCGTCAACGCCAGCACCTGCTGGTGGGACATCAACATGCCGTTCGGCGGCGCCGGCGGGCGTGGCACTGGCTGGGGCCGGATCGGCGGCAAGCACACGCTGCTGGGCATGTCGGACCTGCGCACCGCTGCGATCCAGCTATGAGATGAGCGGCGCCACTATCCAGCTTAGATCGGCAGGACGACCGTCTCCTGGGGGCCGACCCGCGCGCGGCTGCGACGCAGCACCACCGCGGTGCCTATCACCGCCGCCAGGGTGATGCCGAGCATGATCGTGGCCAGGGCGTTGACCGCGGGGGTGAGGCCGAAGCGGACCGCCGAGTACAGCACGATCGGCCAGGTATTCGTCGTGCCGTTCGTGAAGGCAGGCACGACGTAGTCGTCGAAGGAGAAGGTGAACGACAGCAGGGCCGCGGCTACGATCGCGGGCATGAGCCGGGGCAGGGTGACCTGGCGGAAGGTGGCCAGCGGCCCGGAACCGAGATCGTAGGCGGCTTCCTCGAGCACGTCGCCCATCCCCACGAACCTGGCCCGGATGATCAGCATCGACACGGACGCATTGAAGACCACCTGCCCGATCAGGATGGTCACTTTCCCGAGGGACGGGAAGGCGTGGAAATAGTTGCGGGCCTGCACGAAGAAGATGAGCGAGGCCACCGCGATGACGATCTCCGGCACCACGAGGGTCAGGTAGACCAGCGCGTCGAAGGGCGCGCGCAGCCGCGGCTTCATCCGGGCCAGGGCCAGGGCCGCGCACAGCCCGAGCACGGTGGAGATGAGCGCCGCCACCGCGGCGATCTGCAGGCTGGTGACGATGGCCGGAATGTAGGTGGGATCGTGCAGGCCCGCGCTGAACCAGCAGGCGGTGAAGCCGTTCCAGACGGTAATGTTCCCGATCTGCGCGGGCGGGATGCCGCAGATGTCCGACCCGTGGAAGCCGGCCAGGGCGGCGGGCGAGGGCTTGTTGAAGGCGAAGACCGCCATCACCAGGATCGGCAGGAACAGGAACGCGTACACCAGCGCCGCCCACGCGGTGAACGCGTGTTTGGCCGTCAGCCGCCGCTTACGCACCGAACCGCTCCTCTTTGGTGGCGACCAGGATGTACGCGATGACGAACACCGACAGCGCCGCCATCAGCCCGATCGACAGGGCCGAGCCGAACGGCTGGTTCTGGGCCTGGTTGAACTGGTCGCCGATCAGGTTCCCGACGAACTCGTAGTTCCCCCCGCCCAGGATGTTGGGGATGATGTACTCGCCGGTCATCGGGATGAACACCAGCAGCGCCCCGGTGACCACGCCGGGCAGGGTGAGCCGGAGCGTGATCTCGCGGAACGCGGTGAACGGGCGTGCTCCCAGGTCGGTGGCGGCCTCGATCAGCGTCCAGTCCATCCGTTCCAGGGAGGCGAACACCGGAAGGATGAACAACGGCAGGTAGTTGTACACCAGGCCGACGGCCACGGCGTACTTGGTGTAGAGGATGTTGATGCCCAGGTCCCTGGCCAGGTAGCCGTGGGGGTCGAGGATGATCTTCAGCGCGTAGGTGCGGATGAGGAACGATGTCCAGAACGGCACCACGATGAGGAGCAGCGCCAGCATCTTGTACGTGCTCAGGTAGCGCGCCATCCAGTAGGCCACCGGATAGCCGACCGCTATCGTCAGCAGCGTTCCGAGCCCGGCCATCACCAGCGTGCGCTCGAAGATGGTGAGGTACAGGGACGACCCGATCTGCCGGTACTGGGAGGTGTCGAATCCGTACCTGAGGCTGCCGAAGCCCTGCTGGGTGGCGAGCGAGAACGCCACCAGGATGGCCATCGGGCCCAGGAAGAAGACCGTGTAGTACAGCAGCGACGGCGCGAGCAGCCAGGCCGGGTAGCGCGGCCGGAACGAGCGTCCGCGCCGGGTGGCGGCCGGCGCAGACGCCACGTCCGGCGCCTTCTCGGCGACCGTCATCAGGACGCCTTGAACTCCGTGTAGATCTGGGTCCGGGCCTGCACGACCTGAGGGCTGACGTTGAGGATGTAGTGGTAGTTGTCCGTATAGGTCTTGGGCACGTTGAACAGGGGGTCGTCCCGGAGGGCGGCCGGCAGCTGGTTCAGCGCGCTCGGCATCGGGATCTGGTAGTTGTGGTAGTTCATCTCGGTCACGGCGGTGCTCGGGGTGAGCAGCCAGTTGATCCAGGCGTGCGCGGCCACCGGGTGCGGCGCGGACGCCGGGATGCACCAGTTGTCCGCCCAGATCTCCGAGGCCTCGGTCAGGATGACCCCCGTCATGTCCTTCTGCTTCGCGCGTCCGGTTACAATCCGGCGCACGTCGCCGTTCCAGCCCTGGCCGAGGATGATCTTGCCAGCGATGGCGTCGTCGATGTAGGCCGAGGAGTCGATGGTGGTCACGCCCTTGCGGACGGACAGCAGGAACGACTTCACCTGGTTGAAGTCGGACTGGCTCGTGGTGTTGGGATCAAGGCCCAGCGCCATCAGCGCGAGCGGCACCACCTCTTCCGCTCCGTCCAGCAGGTTGGTCCGGCCCTTGCTCACGTGCTTGGGCAGCGCCATGTAGAAGTCGTGCATGGTCTTGAGCTCGTCGGTCACGAGCTTGTTGTTGAAGAAGATCATCGTGATACCGAAGTCCTTGAGGACGTGGTAGTCACCGGTCGGGTCGTACGACGGCTTCAGGAACGACGGATCGAGGTTCTTGAGGTTGGGCAGCAGCGCCTTGTCCAGGCGCATGAGGCTCTTTTCCTCGATCAGCTCGGCCACGGCGTTCTGGCTGGGCACGATGATGTCGTAGGACGTGCCGCCCGCGTGCAGCTTGGCCAGCAGTTCGTCGTTGCTGGAGTAGTAAGTCTCGTGCAGGCTCAGCCCGGCCTTGGCCTCGGCCGGCAGCTTCTTGAACTTCGTGTACGTCGAGGGATCGTCGTACTCCGACCAGTTGTAGATCTCCAGGTGGTTCTCGAGGGGCTTGCCGGCCAGCGGGTTCGCTGAGGCGGTGGACGATTTAGCCGAGCCGCCGCCCGTGGTGGTCGTGCTGCTGCACGCCGCCGCGAACAGCGCCATCCCGCCCAGGCCGAGGGCTTGCCGCCGGGTGAGTGGTCGGCCGGCCGCGTGCAGCACCTCGCGGTGCAGGTAGTCAAACTTGGGCTTTATCGCGCGCGGCGCGAGAATATTGAGTCGATCGTGATCTGTGTTCATGATTCCTCCTGCTCGCCAGCCGTGGTGGCTGGCGCGGTTTCACCCAGAAGCAGCGGGGAAGTTTCGTCCCAGCTGAGAGCGATCCGGTCGCCCGGGTGAATGGTGTCGAGCGCAGGGTCGGCGCTGGCCCGCTGCTCGCGCACCACGACGTCGCCGATGCCGGGCAGCCTGGCCACGATCTGCATCTGGTCGCCCAGGTACATCTTGGCGACGACCTCGGCAGCGGCCGAGTTCGCGGTCCCCGCGGGAGCGCCCGCCACGGCCACCATGCGTTCGGGCCTGATGCCCACCCGCACCCGCGTGCCCTTGACCGCCTGGCCCCGGCCGCGCACGACGATCCCCGCGCCGGCGTCAATGGCGAAACCGTCGTCGGCGGCCTCGACTACCTCCCCCGCGAAGAAGTTCATGTCCCCGATGAAGTCAGCCACGAACGGTGTCAGCGGCCGGTCGTAGATCGCGCGCGGCTCGTCGATCTGCTCGATCACGCCGTTGGACATGACGGCCACCCGGTCCGACATGGACAGCGCCTCGCCCTGGTCGTGGGTGACGTAGATGAAAGTGATCCCGACCTGTTCCTGGATGCGCTTGAGCTCTATCTGCATCTCCTTGCGGAGCTTCAGGTCGAGTGCGCCCAGGGGTTCGTCCAGGAGCAGTACGCGCGGCCTCATCACCAGCGCCCGGGCGAGTGCCACCCGCTGCTGCTGGCCGCCGGAGAGCATCGTGGGCCGGTTCGTCTCCCGGCCGGTCATCCGCACCAGCTCGAGCGCCTCACGGGCCCTGGCATGACGCTCGGGCTTGCCGACCTTGCGCTGCTTGAGCCCGTAGGCGACGTTGTCCAGCACGGACAGGTGCGGGAACAGAGCGTACTGCTGGAAGACGGTGTTGACGTCACGCCGGTACGGGGGCGTGCCCACCGCGTCGGTTCCGCCGATCAGGATCTCGCCCTCGTCCGGTTGCTCGAAGCCGGCGATCAGCCGCAGCGAGGTGGTCTTGCCGCAGCCGGACGGCCCCAGGAGCGACAGGAACTCGCCCTTGCGGACCTTCAGGTTGACCGCGTCGACGGCCGTGAGAGCGCCGAAGCGCTTCGTCACGGCACGCAGCTCTACATCGTAGGCTCCGTTGCTGCCCGGCGAAATTGCGCTCATGTCACCCCACCAGACGAGTGTTAGGGGCACTGTAGGGCACCTGTAACCTCCACGTCTATTGGGCCGAATGAAACCCATAGACGCATCAAGGACACTGTCAGCCGGGAGGTCCGAAGGTTCGGGTGAAGGCGGCTGCCTGGGAAATCCGGGCTATGAGCTGGTGCGCGATCGCCCGCAGTGCGGCTGGCTGAAACCGATCTGAAACCGCCGCCCGATGGCCCCGATCTCATTGAGATCGGGGCCTCAGGCTGCATAGCCGGGGTGAGGTCAGGAGCTCATGAGCTGTTCCTGGCCGCCCGGATGGCAGTGACGAACGCCACTGCCCGCGGGGAGCCGAACCCGGTGGTCATGTCCCAGCCGGGCAGGGTCGGCCAGCCGGGCACCGGCCCTGGCGACACGCTGCCGTCGGCGTTGTACTGCCACAGCCGGTTGTCGGTCAGCACTCCGCTGGCCGCCGTCCCGTAGGTGTGCGGGACGATGTCGCGGAAGCTTCCGCCGCCGCCGAACGCGGCGGTCCCCGCACCGGGCTGGTCACCGACCTTGTACAGCAGCGGGTTCAGGAACCCGAGCGGCGGCTGGCCCGCCTTGGCCTGCTGCTCGTTGGCCAGCGCGATCAGCCCCGCCACCTGCGGGGACGCCGCGCTGGTGCCACCGTAAACATGCCAGCCGGACCGCTGATAGCCGGGGAAGGCAGTGATCCACACCAGCACCCCGCCGTTCACCGCGGCGTTCCACGACAGGTCCGGCACGCCGCGGGCGTCACGGCCGATGATCGGGGCCTGCTGGTCCTGCCAGGTCGGCCGTTGGTAGATGGCGCTGGGGCCGCCGCCGGTCGCGGCCGGCAGCCAGGTCTCGTTCCACACCGGCTCGGAGTTGCCGCCGCTGGTGAATGCGAAGTAGGCCGGGTTGTAGTCACCGTTGGGCAGGAACGGCACGTCGCTGGTCGGATTCCAGGTCCAGCCGTACTGCAGCTGCGTGCCGCCGACCGCGGTGACATTCGGGCTGGAGGCGGGCCAGCCGACCGTGGGGAACGGGTAGGTCGCCGTCTGGCCGTGTTGCTTGGCGACCCCGGTCGAGCCGTCGTCACCTGAGGAGGCCAGCACCGTGTCGCCCTTGGCGGCGGCCGCGCGGTAGATGGCGTCGAACCGGGCGGTCTGCACCTGGGCGGCCCCGCCGAAGGTCTGCTCGGTGACCCCGAAGCTCTGCGAGATCACCGTCCCGGCCGGGTAGGTGTCGATGGCCTGCCGCAGCGCGTTGAACAAGTTGGGGAAGCCCTGCACGCCCTCGGTCTCGGCCGGCGGCACGCCGATCAGCACGATGTGCGCCCTGGGCGCGATCGCATAGGCCCACTCGATATCCAGGGTGGCTTCACCTGACCAGCCGGCCGCCGCGCACGGGCCGGACAGGCCCGTGCCGTTGCCGTGGCAGCCGTTCTGGAAGTCCGGCTTGCCCTGCGGGTAGACCACGTCGAAGTTCGGATCTGGCAGGGCGGGGAAGAAGGTGTCGTGGAACTTCTGCAGGTCCTGCTCGGCGGTCGGGCTCCCGTAGGCGTCCAGCAGCACGATCGTCTGCCCGGCCCCGAGATTCCCGGCCTCGTGCAGGGCATCCACCCCGTAGGCGGCCGCGATCTGCGCCGGGGTATAGCAGTGGATCCAGGCGTAGGTCGCCACCGCCCCCGACGGGTCCGGGGTCGGAGCGGTGCAGGCATCCCCCTCCGCGCCGGCCTTCCCCGGCACGTCAGGTGCCTGGAACGCCTGCGGGACCAGCACCGGGCCAGCGGCCGCCGGCACAGCCCGGCCCGGACCGGCAGCGGTCAACGCGGCGGCCAGGCCCAGCGTGGCAATGGCGCCGGCCACAAGACGATTAGGCATGAACAGTCTCCTTCGGGCATCATCCGGGCCGGTACGCCGCTCACGCCGACCGACATCCCACCCGGGAAGCGCACTACCTGTACGGGAAGAAACGCACAGGACAGTGAACGCGTTACACCAAAGTTGAACGGCCTCGGTCGCGGGTCCATCTGAAATGTGAGTCGCCCTGTTCCGCGATGGCGCGGCGGGCTGCCTGGAGGTGGGATGAGCAGCCCGCCGCGCCATGCCGCCCGTCCCGGCGCGAGGCGAGTCCCGGGGGGGTAACCGGCTCGGTCTAGTGCGGGGAGGGCGCGGAGGAGGGCCGGCCGGTGGGGTGCGGGGAGGGCCGGCCGGTCGGGTGCGCGGAGGGCGCGGAGGAGGGCTTCCCGGTGGGGTGTGAGGCGGGCGGGCCGGCCGGGTGGGTTGGGGCCGGCTGGCTGGCCTGCGAGCTGCCCGGGTGGGGCACCGCAGCGCAGTAGGCGGCGATCTTGGCCGAGCCGCCGGCTGCCGCCGCCAGGTTGCGGAACGCCACCGCCTTCTGGGATGCCGTGCCATGCGCCTTCGCGTGAGCGTAGGCGGTGCACAGCCCGAACGCCGCCGGGCCGGTGGCGTCCGGGCCGACGCCATCCGTGCCGGCCGGGGTGGCCTGCGGGGTGCTAGGACGGTGACTGGGCTGCGGCGACGGCGCGCCGATCACGCTGTGCGCGAACTGCTGGGCGGACGTGGGCAGGGTGCCGGTGTAGGCGGCTGCGGCGGCGCCGCCCAGGGCCGCGGCTGCAGCGGCGGCCGCGGCGGCGGCGACCTTGGCGGTAAGAAGCGAGGCAAGCAAGCGGGACCTCCGGCGTGCTGATCGACGGGCATGGACTGGCATGCCGCCCCGACGGCGGAATTCGGCCAGGGCCCGCGCGTGCCCGGCCAGTTCGCCATCCTGCGGTGCCGCGTTGAGCGCGGCGAGAAGCGCGGCTGCCGGCTGCAGCCCGGCACACGCTTCGTCCGTGACCAGGTCCCCTGTGAGCAGCGCGTCTAGCGCCCCGTCCGGCAGTTCCGGTACGTCGGCTCGCTGTGACCCAGGAATGTTCGGCATGTCAGCATCCGAAACGCCCCAGCCGCTCATCGCGTTACACCCGCCTCGGTCATCATCTGGGCCAGCCGCCGCAGCCCCCGGTGAACAACCACCCGCACCGCACCCGGGCTCCGTCCCACCAGTTGCGCTACCGCCTCGGTGTCCAGTCCGGCCACCACCCGCAGCATGATCACTTCCGCCTGCAGCGGCGGAAGCGACGCAACCGCGGCGATCGCAGCCTGGGTAGCCAGGTTTTCCAGCACCTGATCGGCCGTGTCCGCCGCCTCAGGCCAGTGACCTTCCCCCACCTCGGCGACTGGCGACTCGGGTCGCCGCGACCGGCGCCTGCCCTCGTCCAAAGCCCGCCGCCGGGCGGTGGTGAACAGCCATGCCCGCCAGGCATCCTCGCCCCCGCGGAAGCGATCCAGGCCCCGGACCACCGTGACCCAGGTCTCCGCCGCGACGTCTTCGGCGGACTCGGGGGCGATCACCTTGAGGTAGCGCAGGAGAGCCGGGTTGCCGTCCCGCCAAAGGACCGTAAATGCGCCCTCATCCCCCCGCTGCGCCGCCGCCAGGACGGTTGGAAAGTCCTCACCGATCACAGCTTGAGATTGGCAGCTAAAGCGGCCGCCCGTAGCGGAATCAGCGTTTCCATCCTGGACTGACCTGAGCAGGCCACGTTTTCTGAACGGCAGTGACAGCTCCGCGAGCGGCGAGGATGGCCCCCTGCAGGGCCCGGGCCGCTGTCCCCGTGACCATCTCAGCATGCGCCGCCGACGCCGGCGCTCGATGCCTGCGGGCGGTGCATGGCGACAGTGCGCTTTCACGGCGGGAGTCCCGACGATCGGCGGCGCGTTGTGCGCTGCTGCTGGCGAGCGAGCGGGAGGCGGGGTGTAACAGTTACCCGGTCCCCGGCGTTTGTCTTGCTATAGCTCAAGTTCCTTTTAAGAGCGGAGGCATCAAGTGTCCCTTGTTTCCCGGCGTGCTAAGTTCACCTTCGTTGCCGGTACGGCGTTGGTCACTGCCGGCCTGACCCTGGCGTTCGGGGCGCCCGGAGCGAGCGCGCGGCCGGCGGCGGCTCCGCCGGATCACGGTAAGGCCCCGGCCGCGGTGCCCGGTGACAACGGCACCGTGAAGATCCACAATTCCTCCACCCCGGTGACTGACCGGCGTAACGAGCCGCACGTTTGCGTCTTTTATCTTGACGCCTTCGGTTTTGACCCGGGCCAGTCCGTTTCCTGGCAGATCAAGTCGTGGCCGCCGACCGGTGACCGCGCCGTTGTCGATCAGGGCACGCTGACCCTAGACAGCGCCGGCGATGGCCGGACCAGCGACCAGACGCTGCCGGACGGGCATTACAAGCTCTTCTGGACGTTTGCCGGCGAGCATGGCGCCGCCAAGCAGAAGGTGTTCTGGGTGAACTGCCCCGCCCCGACCCCCACGCCGACCACGACGTCGCCCTCGCCGACCCCGACGCCGACATGCACCTGCCCCACCCCGGCCCCGACGTCGTCCTCGTCTGCCCCGGCTCCGGCGCCGTCCTCGTCGGCTCCGGCGCCGAGCCCGACGTCCTCCATCGCGCCCGCTCCGGCACCGACGCCGGTGTCTGGCACCCTGCCCGTGACGGGCTGAGGCACTGGGCGCTCAGGACGGGCGGTTGACAGGCCGCTGTTTCACCCGCATCGGCCGGGTCGCGGGTCTCACCCGCGGCCCGGCCGGGACTGGCGGCCACGCCCGGGCCGCCCGGCAGTCCTGGTCCGGCCGCCTGCGGTGGACGGAGGTCGGCCGGATAGCGCTGGCCGGGGTCGGCGCTGCGGTCCTGGCGGCCGGGCTCAGCGGATGCAGCCACCAGCCGGGGCACCAAACGGCCCAGGCGCAGCCGGTTGTCGCCCCGGTCCGCGTCTCGGCGGCAGAACTCGCCAGGCTGCCGCGCGCGACGACGTTCACCCGCATCCGTTCGGCTCCTGCGGATCAGGCCCCCTTCGCCCTGACCGGCGGCCTGGTGGTGCATCCTCTCCAACCCCAGGTCCTGTACGCCGCACCCGGGAAGCAGCCGGTCGCCGTGCTGCCCGCGACCGAACTCGGCAGCCCGACCTGGGTCCCGGTGGTGCAGGCCAGCCCGGGATGGGACCGCGTGCTGCTCCCGAGCCGTCCCAACCGCGCCACCGGGTGGATCTTCACCGGCGGCACCGAGCACTCGCGGCTGGAGATCCGGCGCAGTTCGTACCTCATCCGGATCCAGATCGGCGCCCGCAAGCTCAGCGTGGACGATGGCGGCAGGTCGCTGGGGACCTGGACAGTGGCCGTGGGCGCTGCGGGAACGCCGACACCCGACGGCCGGACATTCCTGCTCGCGTCGCTGGCGCCTCCCCGCCCCACGTACAGCCCGCTGATCCTGCCGCTCGGACTTCACTCCAACGCGCTCTCCACCTTCGGCGGCGGACCGGGAACAGTCGGCCTGCACGGCTGGCCTGACCCGTCAGCATTCGGCCATGCGGTCAGTAACGGCTGCGTGCGCGTGCCCGCAACCGCCTTGCACCAGCTGTCCGGTGTCCCGCTCGGTACCCTCGTCCTGATCACCCGGTAGCAAGCGGCACCCGGATCGCCCTGCCCACCCGGAGACGGCACGGCATGGCGGGACGGAGCCGTTGCCTGGCTAGGGCAGCGTGACGTAGCCGCCGAGGAATGCCCGCGCCGAGGCTGTGTCCATGCGGTAGTCGACGTTGGTGGCCCGGCACATGAAATCGCCGGTGATAGTCGTGCCGGCCACGATGTTGGTCTCGCCGGACCCCGCGCCCAGGAAGTTCGGGCCGCCCGAATCCCCGTAGCAGGTGCCGCCGTCGCCTCGCGCCGGATTCATCGAGATGCGCAGCCAGGCCGGGTTCAGCGCGAGCAGCCCGCCGGTGGCCACATACCTGACATCCGCGTAGTGGAAAGTCGGGCCCTGGTCAATGGTCACCGACTGGGCGCCGTAGCCGACTGAGGTAAACCGCGCCCCGACGCTGAGGCTGCTCAGCGAGCCCGCCTTCGGCAGCCGCGCCGGCGTGATGCCCTGGACCGGCTTGTCCAGGACGACGACCGCGACGTCCTGCGGGTCGCTCTGGGCCTGGTTGTAGCCGGGATCGGCATGCCAGGTCCCCCAGTAAGCCGTCCCCGTCGCGGCGTTATAGGAGGAGTCGAACGTGACCGCGACCCGGCTGACCCCCTGATCGCAGTGCGCGGCCGTCAGGAAGACGGTCGGCGAGATCAGCGTCCCCGAGCAGGTCGCCCAGGTCCCGTCGGAGTAGGGCTGCGGCGCGAGCAGCGCGCCAACCTCGGGATGACCGTTGCCGTCTGGGGTGCCGTAGGTGATCGCACCGGCCGGCGCGGCCAGCGCAAGGATCGCCGCGCATGCGGCCAAGCCGGCCAAGATCAATCTCCGCATTCGTGCCTCCTGCCGTGGACAAGGCAGAGCGTACCGTTCCTGCGGCATCGGCAACACCCCCGGCCTGCGCAAGGGGCGCTACGCAGGCAGCGCTTCCCCTCCCGGGAACGTCCCCGCCGACCGTCATGTCCTCCACCGATGCCCCCCGCCGGGTGATCCGCCGACGCTGATCAGCGCACCGTCCAGGCGGCCGAAACCTTCCCAGGCAGCGGGTCGGCGTTATCTGCGACGGTCCATGCGGTGGCAGCGTCAGGCTCGTCGGGCTGAAGGTGCGGGACGTCGGCTTCGCGCTTGGCGAGCTGGCTAAGCACCTGTCAACCAGGAGCGTTAGGCTGGCCCGGATGATCCTGATCCAGGCCATCTGGAACACGATGGTAAACGACCTCGTGGTCCGGAATGTTGCAGATCTGGCCGCCGTCCCGACAAGAAGGGCGGACGGCTGTCTGTACAGGCATCAGCTCCGCCCGGTTACGCGTACCGCTGCATTCGCGCTCGGTCCGCTGTCCGAGAGCAGAGGAAGACCAACGGAGGCCAAAACTGAACCGTTAGGCTACCAAGGTCTTTACCGATGGGACGGTTAGGCTTATGAACAGCGGAAATGGTGGAGATTAGGCGTGGACCTGTTTGAGTATCAGTCCATTCCGTAGCGTGGCTGGATGATGCTGGACGGGTCTAGATGTGCAGTCTGAACAGGTGTTATGTGGCTCAATGAGTCTGGGTGTGGCTGGCGACCGTGACCGTTGGCTGCCAGTTAGGCTCCCAGTTGGGCTACCTCGGCCGTGTGCTCCATCTGGTTCGGCCGAACGGGGATCCGGGATCGCCGAGGGGTGGGTGGCCAGCGGTGTCACCCGTATGTCGAGGTAGGGGAACAGCGGCAGTTGCGACAGGAGTTCGTGCAGCCGGTCGATGCTGTCGACGTCGAGGATGCTGATGTTGGCGTAGCGTCCGGCGATCCGCCATAGGTGCCGCCATTCGCCGGATCGCTGCAGTTGCTGTGCGCAGGCTTTCTCCTGGGCTTGGAGCCGGGCGATGCGCTCGGGGTCCGCGTCGTGGGGGATGCGGACTTCCATCTCGGCGAGGAACAGCATGCGGTTCTCCTGGGCTGGCTGGTTTAGGTGCGGGTGAGGCGGCGGATCTTGTCTTCGTCCAGGGTGATGCCGAGACCGGGCCCGTGCGGGGGGTGCAGCTGGCCGTCGCGGTAGGCCAGCGGCTCGGTGAGCAGGTCCTCGGCCATGAGCAGGGGGCCGAATAGCTCGCTGCCGTAGGTGACGGCGGGCAGGGAGCAGTATAGGTGCGCGGCGGCCGCGGTGCCGATGGGGGACTCGATGGCGGTTCCGCCGTGGCAGGGGATTCCCGCTGCGTGAGCCACGGCTGCGATGCGCTGGGTGACGGTGAAGCCGCCCGATTTAGTGATCTTCACCGAGAAGATGTCGCCGCAGCGGGTCATGGCCAGGCGCAGTGCGTCGTGCTCGCTGCGCAGGCTTTCGTCGGCCATGACGGGCATCTCCAGCTGCTGGCAGAGCCGGGCCATGCCGTCGATGTTCCAGGCGGGCAGCGGCTGCTCAACCAGCGCGATGCCCGCGTCCTGCAGCCGCGGCAGGTACCGGGCGGCGGTGAGCTCGTCCCAGGCGGCGTTGAGGTCGACGCGCAGACTGGCCCGGCCGACGAGCGCGGCGGCTACCTTCTCGATGCGGCGGACGTCGCTGTCCGGGTCCTGTGAGCCCATCTTGAGCTTGAAGCTGGCGTGCTGTCCGGTGTCGAGTTTCGCGCTGGCCTCGGCGATGATCTCATCGGCGTCAGCTGCCCCCAGCGCCCACGTGACCGGGATTGCGGTCCGGACCAGCCCGCCGAGCAGGGCGTGCAGGGGCAGGCCGGCGGATATTCCCCAGGCGTCGTACAGGGCTATCTCCAGGGCGGCCTTGGCGAACCGGTTCTCGCTGACTTGTTCGTCCATGATGGCGCGCACCTGCTGGATGTCGGCCACGTCGTGGCCGGTGGCGATCGGCGCGAGGTACCGGTCGATGACCGGTTTCATCGTTTCCGCGGATTCGCCGCCCCACCACGGGCCGCCGGGGGTGACGCCCTCGCCGATGCCCTCGATTCCCTCGGTGGTGCGGACGCGGACCAGGACGAGGCTCTGGTGGCCGATTTCCAGGACGGAGAATTTGTGCGGGCGCCGGAGCGGCACGTCGATGATCGATGTGCTGACGGAGGCGATGCGGCCTGTGCTCACGATGGCTCCTTGGCCGGGCGCGCGGGTGTCTCAGCGGCCGCGCGCCCGGAGTTGGGGTTCCGGGTTGGTCAGGTGGGGTCGAGGACGAAGTCGTAGCGTGCGTGCCGTGTTCCGTCGGGCCCGGTTTGCGCGCGGAGGATCAGTTCCGGTTTCACGGCCTGCGCGACGTCGCTGTCCAGCCACTGGCCGCCGTCGAAGTAGAGCTGGGTGGTGAGCTTGCGGTAGCCGGGGGCGCTGACCATCAGGTGCAGGTGGGCGGGGCGCCAGGCGTGCCAGCCGGCGGCGGCGATCAACTGGCCGGTGGGGCCGTCCTTGGGGATCTCGTAGGGGGCGGGCAGCATGGTGCGGATCTCGAAGTGTCCCGCTTCGTCGGCGGTGACGACGCCGCGCAGGTTCCCGGCGGGGATGCCGGGCGCGAAGCCGGAGTACAGCCCGTCCGCGTCGGCGTGCCAGATGTCAAGCTGAACACCGGGCAGGGGGGTTCCGCCGACCGCTCGCACCTGTCCCGCGAACACCAGCGGCTCGCCCTTTTCGCCGTCGCGCATGGGCAGCGTCGCGGTGGCCGGGAGCGGCACCTGACCGGGAAGGTAATACGGGCCTTCAATGGTTCCCCTGGATCCGTGACAGTCGCTGGTGGCGACCTCCTCGACGACGTGCTCGACGAACACGTCGAGGAACAGCGGCCATTCGCCGCTCTGGCCGACCTCGATGAGCCACTGCTTGACGGCCTGGTACTCGGCGTAGGTCACGTGATGCTCGCGGATCACGTCATGGATGCGGCTCAGCAGGTCACGGGCGACGAGGTCGATCCTGGCCGAGTCCGCGGCCGCCGTTTCCCGCCGGCCCGCGCTCTCGCGGAACGCTTCGGTGGCGGCCGAGCCGGAGTGGGCCGCGGTGGCTACGGCCTGGGTGTTGGTTGGCATGGGAGTCTTCCTTTGCTCGGGGTGTCCGGTGGGTCTCAGCCGAGGAATTCGTCGACAGCCTGGACGGTCTCGTCGTACTTCTCCACCTGCGGGATGTGGCCGCAGTCATCGACGATGGCGACCTTGCTGCCCGGGATCGCGTCGGCGAACTGTCCGGCGTAGGCGACGTTGGCGAGCCTGTCCTGACGACCCCAGACGATCAGGGTGCGAGCACTGATCCGGTGCAGCCGGCCGCGCAGGCCCCGGTCGGGGATCGGCCAGGTGAATTTTCCGGTGCAGCCGAAGGCCCAGACCAGGCCGGCGATGGCGGCCCGCTGGCGTTCGGGGTCTTCGGGTAGCGCGAGCATCGCCTGGGCGGCGGGGCTGTCCGGGTTGTAGAACAGCAGGGCTTGCAGCTGGTCGGCGGGGGTGGCGATCCAGTTGGCGACCGGATGGTCGTCGGTCCACAGCCCGATCGGGTCGAGCGCGATGAGCGCCGAGGGCAGGCCGGGAAAGTAGGCGGCGAGCTCGCAGGCCAGCATGCCGCCGAACGACTGCCCGACGACGACCGGCTTGACGAGCCCGAGCTTGCGCACGAGTTCCTCGTACAGCAGCACGAGGTCGGCTAGGTCGTCGACCTGGTGGATGGCGTACGGGTCACCGACGCTGGTGCCTGGGAACTCCGGCGCGTAGACGGTGTACCGCTCGGCCAGGTGGCTCAGGAACGGGTCCCACGCCAGTCCGGCCGCAGGGTGGAGGTACAGCAGCGGGGAACCTGCCCCGGCGACCTTGACGCGCATCGTGATCCGGCCGTCCCAGACCTGCACGGCCTGTTCGCTGATGCTCGGCTGAGTCGTGGTCATCGTGCCACCGCCAATCCGGTGTTCGCGGGGAGCTGCTGGGTGCCCGGCGAGCCGCCGAGACGTTCGGGCCACCAGTGGTGCTGGTGCTCGGTATCGGTCCACAAGTTCCGCAGGTGCGGCAGGACCTCCTCGGAGAACAGTTGGATGTTCTTCATCACCAGGTGCCGCGGCAGCGAGCCGAAGCTGAGCATGGCGTGCAGGTTGCCGATGCCGTACTCGCGGCAGAACGTCCTCAGCTGCTCGCGCACGGTCGCCGGGCTGCCGGCGATGACCACGCCTGCGTCGACAAGGTCGCGGTAGGCGGCGGTCTTCATCTGGTAGTACAGCCCGAAGTCACCGGGGTCTTTGAGCAGGGCCTGGACGCCGCGGATGTCGATGCCGCCGGGCAGGCCGAGCTTTTCCATCGGGATCGAGCCGAGCCCTTTGCGGAAGCCGTATTCCAGGTGCTCGGCGTAGTCCTGCTCGGCTCGTTCGTCGGTCTCGGAGACCGCGATCGTCTGCAGGAAGCCGAGCCGGTAGGGGTTGCGCGGGACGCCGACCTCGTCGGCGATCTCCCAGAAGCGGTCGAAGATGCGCTTGCCGGTGAGCTTGGCGCCGAACCAGCTGAGGTAGGTGAACCCGAAGCCGCGCTGGAGGCACATCTTCATGGTGTTGGGGTTGCCGATGCCGGTGATCCAGGTGGCCAGGTGGCTTTGCAGCGGCCTGGGCCACATGTTGACCATGGGGTACTGGGAGAACTTGCCGTTCCACGCGAACGGGGTCTGCTCCGTCCAGGCGCGCAGCACCAGCTCGAGGTTCTCGTCGAAGCGCTGGCGGACCTGCATCGGCGGGACGCCGTTGTTAACGCTGGAGTCGTACGACAGGCCGACGACAAGGCCGGGGACCAGGCGGCCTCCGCTCATCACGTCGATCATGGCGTACTCCTCGGCAGCCCGCAGCGGCTCCCGCGACTTGCCCAGTGAGCGGCCCATCGGGAAGATCGCCACGTCGATGCCCTCGGCCTCGGTCATGTAGGCCAGCGCGCTGGCGACCAGATCCGGGTTGGGCACCATGTCGTAGCTGCTCTGCCCGTGCTCGGTGACAGCGACCGCGTCGAACCCGGACCGGGCGCCGAACATCAGCTCGTCCATGAAATCCCGGACCGAGGAGTAAACCCCCTCTCGCGTAGTCAGGGAGTACGGGACGCTGCACACCGACTCGTGGTGCTGCTCGAAGTCCTCGGGCAGGTAGCGGTACGGCGCCTGCGCGAACAACGAGATCTTCATGATGCCCTCCTCGGATCGTCGCGGGCTGGCTCAGCTGGCCGCGGCCAGGTGGTGGACGAGATGGGAACGAATGATGCCGCCGCCGATCACCGGATCGGACTCGAGCACCCGCGGGTTGTCGAACAGCGACAGGCCGACCATCGCGAACCGGCCGCGGTCGAACAGCAGCGGCTCCTCCTCGCCGCTCACATCGGCCTCGGCCACCCGCCCGAGCTGCAGGACGTGGTCACCGCCGTCGTAGGCCTGCCAGGGGCGACACCGGAACGTCGCCAGGGCACCGTGCAGGACCGGGGCCAGGTCGCCAGCGGAGGCCTCCCAGGTCACCCGCAGGCCGTCTCGGGGCCGGCCGGCGAAGTGCATGGCGATGTCGAGCTGGGAGGCCTTCAGGACGTTGATCGTGAACGGCACCGTCGACAGGTGATCGACCGCCTTGGCCGTCCGGGCCACTGACACCAAGATCAGCGGCGGGTCCATCGACACGGAAGTGAACGAGTTCACCGTCACCCCGCGCGGCTCGCTGTCGGCGACATAGCTGACCACGGCGACGCCGGTGACGAATCGCGACAGGCAGGACCTGAGGTGGCGAGGTTCGAGGCTGGTGGTCTTCATCGGGTGACTCCCTCCGGAGGCCTGGGCGATGTGACGGCGGTCACTTCCGTCCGGTGATTCCACGCTAGGCTTCGCCTTATTGAGTAGTCCAACACCTAAAAGTTCGGTTATTCAGACATAACTGAGATCAATCCGAGGCGGCATCATGGAACTACGGCACCTGGAGTACTTCGTGGCCGTCGCGGAGGAACTCAGCTTCACCCGGGCCGCCGAGCGGCTGACCATCGCCCAGTCGCCCGTGTCCCAGCAGATCAGGAAACTGGAACGAGAACTCGGCACCGACTTGTTCGACCGCACCACCCGGTCAGTCGAGCTCACCGACGCGGGCCGGATCCTGTACGCCGAGGCCATCGAGCTGCTGGCCGCCAGCCGCCGCGCCGCCGACAACGCCCGGCTTGCCGGACAAGGACGCCTCGGTCGGCTGGCGCTGGCGTTCACCGGGTCGGCAACCTACGAGCTGATGCCGCTGCTCGTAAGGGCCTACGCGCAGCGGTTTCCCAACGTGACGCTGGAGGTCCGCAGCGAAATGCTCACCCCGGCGCAGGTCGACGGCCTGCTCGAGGGCAGCATCTCAGTCGGCCTGCTCCGGCCGCCGGTGGCCGCCGACGGCCTGGTCATCGAGGTTCTCCGGCACGAGCCGCTCGTCGCGCTGCTCCCGGTTACCCACCCGCAGGCCACTCAGATCAACCTCGGGCTGACCGACCTCCGGGACGAGCCGTTCATCGGCTACCCCAGCTCACCGCCCTCCTCGATCCACCAGGCCGTTATCGGCGCCTGCCGCCAGGCCGGATTCACCCCGCGTATCCGCCAGGAGGTCGCCGAGACCTCTAGCCTCGTGGCCCTGGTCGCCGCCGGGCTCGGAGTGGCACTGGCACCGGCCGCGGTCAGGCATCTGCGCATCAACGGAGTCACCCACCGACCGCTCCGCGGACCGGCCCAGGCCACCGTCATGCTCGCGGTCGCCTATAAGAAAGGCCCGGTTTCACCCCTGATTCGCGGCTACCTCGAAACCACCCGCGCCGTCCTGAGAAGCCAGAAACAGCCCTCACCCGGCCCGTCGTTCAAACCCGAGGAACCGTCCCTGCCCGAAAGCATCTGATACCGATTCGCGGCACGGCATTACGCAGTGTTGCCGCCCTGGTGACGACGCCGGATATGGCCTAGCCCACGTTGCCGGTGTCGATGATGCTGACGTGTGCGATGGGATGCTCTCCAGTGTTCTGATATCGGGGTTACGAGGCGGTCCCGTGCGTCCCGTTGATCAGCGGTATGTCCAGGAGGGCGGCGAGGGTGCCGAAGTCGATGCCGAACAGGTCGCGGACCACGACGCGGCCGGGCTGGATGAGGAACACCGCCAGGTCCGTGTAGACCCGCGAAACGCAGGCGAGCCCGGTGAGCGGGTAGGTGCAGGACCGCACCAGCTTGGGCCGGCCGTCGCGGGTCAGCAGGGTCATCATCGCGAAGGTCTGCCGGGCGCCGATCGCTAGGTCCATCGAGCCGCCGACGGCGGGGATGTCGCCGGGCTGGCCGGTGTGCCAGTTGGCCAGATCGCCGGTGGCGGACACCTGGTAGGCGCCCAGCACGCAGATGTCCAGGTGGCCGCCGCGCATCATCGCGAAGGAGTCGGCGTGGTGGAAGTAGGACGATCCCGGGAGTTCGGTCACCGGCACCTTGCCGGCGTTGACCAGGTCGGGGTCGATCTGGTCGCCGGCCGCCTCGGGGCCCATGCCGAGCATGCCGTTCTCGGTGTGCAGCATCACCCCGCTGTCCGGCGGCAGGTGGTTGGAGACCTTGGTCGGCAGCCCGATGCCGAGGTTGACGAACGAGCCGGGCGGGATATCCGCCGCGACGACGCGGGCCAGTGTGTCCTTGTCGACGCCGGTCAGCGTGCTCACAGTCGCTCTCCTGACAGTGCCGGGCTGGACTCGACGCGGACGACCCGGTCGACATACAGGCAGGGTGTGACGATGTGCTCGGGATCGAGGGCCCCGGCCGGGACGATCTGGTCCACCTGCACGATCGTGGTTGCGGCGGCGGCGGCCATGATCGGCCCGAAGTTGCGCGCGGTCTTGCGGTAGATCAGGTTGCCCAGCTCGTCAGCGGTGTGCGCGGCGATCAGGGCTACGTCCCCGGGCAGCGGGTATTCCAGCAGGTAGCCTTTGCCGCCGATCATCCGGGATTCCTTGCCCTCGGCGAGCGGGGTGCCGTAACCGGTCGGGGTGTAGAACGCGCCGATTCCGGCGCCTGCGGCGCGGATCCGCTCGGCCAGGTTGCCCTGGGGCACCAGCTCGAGCTCGATCTGCCCGGCCCGCCAGGCCGTGTCGAAGTGCCAGGAGTCGGACTGGCGCGGGAATGAGCACACCATCTTGCGGACCCGGCCGTCCCGGATCAGCGCGGCCAGGCCGTGGTCGCCGTTACCGGCGTTGTTGCTGACTATGGTCAGCCCGGTGGTGCCGCTCTGCAGCAGCGCCTGGATCAGCTGCACCGGCTGCCCGGCCGAGCCGAACCCGCCGACCAGCACGGTCGCGCCGTCCGGGATCCCGGCGATGGCTTCGGCCGCGGTGCCGCGGATCTCGGCCCGGCTCACGACGAGCACCTGGCGTTTTCCAGCACGACGGCGAGCCCCTGGCCGACGCCGATGCAGATGGCCGCGACGCCCCAGCGCTGTCCGGTCTGGAGCAGGCTGCGGGCCAGGGTGCCGAGGATACGGGTGCCGGAGGCGCCGAGCGGGTGGCCGATGGCGATCGCGCCGCCATGGGCGTTGACGATGGCCGGGTCGATGTCCCAGGCCTTGATGCAGGCCACCGACTGTGCCGCGAACGCCTCGTTCAGTTCGACCGCGCCGACGTCGGCCCAGCTGATCCCGGCCCGTTTCACTGCGACGCTGGCCGCCTGGACCGGGGCGAACCCGAAGAACCGGGGGTCGTTCGCCGCGGCGCCGCGGCCGGCGATGCGCGCCAGCGGCGGCAGGCCCAGCGGGCGTTCTGCGGCTGCGCTGCCGAGCAGGACCGCTGAGGCGCCGTCGGTGAGCGGCGAGGCATTGCCCGCGGTGACCGTGCCGTCGGCCCGGACGGCCGGCTTGAGCCCGGCCAGCTTCTCCGGGCTGGTGTCAGGGCGGATCGGCTCGTCCCGGGTCAGGCCGGCGCCGGGCACCGGCACGACCTGCTCGTCGTAGAAGCCGCCGTCCCAGGCGGCCGCGGCCGCCTGGTGTGACCGCAGCGCGAACTCGTCCTGCTCCTCGCGGGTGACATGCTCCCGCTCGCGCAGCTGCTCGGTCGCTTCCCCGAGCGATACCGTCCATTCCGCCGGCATCGCCGGGTTGACCAGCCGCCAGCCCAGCGTGGTCGACACCAGTGCCGCGTCGCCGGCCGGGAACGGCTTGCCCGGCTTGGGCAGTACCCACGGCGCGCGGCTCATCGACTCTGTCCCGCCGGCGATGACCACGTCGGCCTCGCCCAGCGCGATCTGCCGCGACGCGACGATCGCCGCGTCCAGGCTGGAGCCGCACAGCCGGTTGACGGTGGTGGCTGGCACCGAGACCGGGAGCCCGGCGAGCAGGCCGGCCATCCGGGCGACGTTGCGGTTGTCCTCTCCGGCCCCGTTGGCGTTGCCGAGCACGATCTCATCGACCTGGGCCGGGTCCAGGCCGGGCGCCCGGGCGGTGATCGCGCGGATCACCAGCGCGGCCAGGTCGTCGGGCCGCGACCCGGCCAGCGCCCCGCCGTACTTACCGAATGGCGTACGCACCGCGTCGTACACGAACACGTCGCTGCTCACTTCTTCTCCTTCATGGCGGTGCACCGGGGGTGGCGTCTGCCGGGCCGGTGCCGCCCGCAGGCTGCGGGCGGCACCGGCGCCAGCGGGGGTCAGGTGAGGAAGGCGGACACGGCCGCGTAGGTCGTCTCCATCTGCTCGACCTGGGGAATGTGCCCGGACTTGGGGATGATCTCGACGCGGCTGTCCGCGATGCGGGTGCGGAACTCCTCGGCGTAGACCGGGGAGGCCAGCGCGTCCTGCTCGCCCCACACGATCAGCGTCGGGGCAGTGATGCGGTGCAGCCGCTTGTGCAGGCCGCGGTCCGGGATGGGCCAGCACAGCTTGCCGGTGGCGCCGAGGTTCCAGACCATGGCGGCTTGCGCGCTGGCCAGCGCGTCGGGGTCTTCGGGCAGGGCGAGCAGGGCCTGGGCGGCCTCGCCGGCGGGGTCGGCGAACAGCAGGCCGGGCAGCTCGGCCGGGGCGGCGGCGATCCAGTTGGCGACCGGCGCGTCGTCGCGCCACAGCCCGACCGGGTCGAGCAGCACGACCCGGGAGAACAGGGCGGGGTAGGCGGCGGCGAGCTCGGCGGCGAGCATGCCGCCGAAGGACTGGCCGACTACGGGGACCCCGGACAGGCTCAGCTCGCGCAGGGCCTGCTCATAGATCAGCACGGTGTCCCACAGGTCATCGACCTGGTGGATGGCGTACGGGTCGCCCGGGGTGGTGCCGGGGAACTCCGGCGCGTAGATGGTGTAGTCCTGGGCGAGCTTGTCCAGGAACGGGTCCCAGGCCAGGCCGGCGGCCGGGTGCAGGTAGACCAGCGGCGGGCCGCTGCCGCCGGTACGGACGCGGATGGTGACGCGGTCGTTCCAGGTGGGCACGGTGCAGTCGGTCAGGGTGGTGGTCATCACGCGGACACCTTCTCGGGTTGGGCGTCAGCCGGCGGGCCGGCGGGACGGGGGACGCCGCCGAGGGCCGTGGGCCACCAGTGGTGCTGCCAGCCCTGGTCGGTCCAGATCTGCTGCAGGTGCGGGAGGACCTGCTCGGCGAACAGGCTGATGTTGTCCTTGGCCAGCTCGTGCGGCATGGACCCGAACTGGAGCATGGCGTGCAGGTTCCCGATCCGGAACTCGCGGGCGAACTCGGTGATCCGGTCGCGGACGGTGGCCGGGCTGCCGCAGATTACCGAGCCGGCCTCGACCAGCTCGGCGAAGGTGGCCTGGCGCATCTTCAGGTAGATGCCGAAGTCGCCGGGGTCGCGGAAGATGAACTCCAGGCCCTTGATGTCGATCCCGCCGGGCAGCGCCAGCCGCTCCAGCGGGATCGACCCGATTCCCTTCTGGAAGAAGTACTCCGCGTGCCGGGCGAACAGCTGCTCGGCCTTGGCATCGGTGTCGGCGACGCAGATGGTCTGCATGAAGCCCATCTGGTAGGGGTTGTCGTCCTTGCCGAGCCGGCTGGCGGCGTCCCAGAACCGGTCGAAGATGCGCCGGCCGGTGACCTTGGCGCCGAACCAGCCGAAGTAGTTGAACCCGAACCCGCGCTGCAGGCAGAACTCCATGGTGCGGGGGTTGCCGATGCCGGTGATGAACACCGGAGGGTGCGGGTCCTGCTGGATCGGCCGCGGCCAGATGTTGACCGAGGGGTGCTGGCCGAAGCGGCCGTTCCAGGCGAATGTGCCGGGCTCGGTCCAGGCCTTCAGGACCAGTTCGAGGTTCTCGTCGAACCGCAGCCGGGTCTCCGCGGGCGGGACCCCGTTGTTGACGTTCGCGTCGTAGGCCAGGCCGACGGGGAAGCCGGCGATGAGCCGGCCGTTGCTGATCGCATCCAGCATCGCCAGCTCCTCGGCCGCGCGCAGCGGCTCGCGGCTCTTGCCCAGCGACCGGCCCAGCGGCAGGATTCCGGTGGCGATGCCTTCGGCCTCGGTGGACCAAGCGACGGCGGCTTGGAGGATGTCCGGGTTCGGCGCCATGTCATAGGAGCTCTGGCCATGCTCGGTGACGGCGATGGCATCGAAGCCGGCCCGCGCCGCGTGCATCATCTCCGCCAGCGCGTCGCGGAACGCTCCGTGCACCTTGGCCGGCTCGGTCAGCTCGAAGTACGGGGTGGTGATGACCGACTCGGCGTAGCGTTTCTCGAAATCGCCGGGCAGGTCCCGGTAGGGGACCTGCTGGAAATAGGTGACCTTCATCGGACGGGCCTTTCTTCAGCGGTGGGACGGGTTTTCTAGGGTTCGATGTAGCCGGGTTCGCTGAGCTCGTGCAGGCGGTGGGCGTGCCCGACCCAGGGCGCGATGGGGCGGCCGTCGAGCTGGACGATCCGGGGCAGGTCATAGACCGCGACGCCGGCCATCCGGAACTGGCCGCGGTGAAACAGCAGCGGGTCGCCGCGGCGCGAGTCATGACGGACGACCTCGCCGACGAACAGCAGGTGGTCCCCGCCGTCGTAGGTGGCCCAGGGGGCGCACTGCAGCCACGCGACCGTCCCTCGCAGCCGGGGCACCTCGGCGGCAGTCGACCAGGGGACCTGGAGCCCGGCCTGCGGCTTGCCCGCGAACTGCAGCGCGACATCCAGCTGGCTGGAGGCGAGGACGTTCACTACGAACGGGCGTTCGCCGAGCAGCCGGGCCGCGTTGGTGGCGCGCGCGAACGACACCAGCACCAGCGGCGGGTCCATGGACACCGAGGTGAACGAGTTGATGGTGGCGCCGCGGGGGCCGTCCTCGCCGTCGTAGGTCACCACGGCGACGCCGGTGGCGTACTGGCCCAGGCAGCCGCGCAGCGCCCGCGGGTCCAGCGGCCGCCGGGCCGCCGCCGCGCTCACCACGCCTCCCGCAGCAGCCGGGACGCGCGGGCGGCGTCCATCCCGGGCACCCCGGGACCAGTGCCGCCGCCGGACAGCAAGATCGCGGCCTGCCCGAGGTCGGCTTGGGCCAGCCCGATGTCGCGCAGCCGCACGGCCGC
>Ga0081540_1000348_pt1 | contig 46668 bp, 34 predicted proteins | sample TabmetS2T1R1_FD_71024 | JGI IMG/M metagenome (GOLD analysis project Ga0081540, IMG submission 71024) | Tabebuia heterophylla rhizosphere microbial communities from the University of Puerto Rico - S2T1R1 | ecosystem: Host-associated > Plants > Roots > Rhizosphere ...
AAGGCGTGACGCGGCACGCCCATCTTGTTCGCCAGCAGCGTGATCTCAATGAGATTTTCAATGACGACACCGAGCATGACATTGTGAGCGATCTTGCACACCCGCGCCAGTTCCCCTTCGCCGACGTAGGAGACGCCCGCGGGCGCGAAGGCTTCGATCAGTGGTGCCACCTTGTGAAAGGCAGGCCCGGGGCCGGAGGCGACGGCCGACAGTCTGCCGGCTCGGATGACCTTGGCATTGCCGCTGACCGGGGCGGCGATGTAGTCGACACCGCGCTGGCGCAATTTCTCGCGAATTTGAGCCGATTCCTCGACGCCGATGGTCGAGCAGTCGACCACGATTGCCGGCGCCTTGCCGGCGACCGAGAGCGCGCCGGCGGGACCGAAGTAGACCTCTGCCAGGTCCTTGCCCGTCGACACCATGGAGAACAGCACGTCGACGCCGGCAAGGTCCGCCGGCGAGCCCACGACCCTTGCCCCCGCCGCCGCCAGCGGTTGGGCTTTGGCGATGGTGCGATTCCAGATTGCCGCGGTGTGACCGGCCTTTAGCAGGCGCTCCGCCATCGGGTAGCCCATGCGGCCCATGCCGATCCAGCCGACGCGCTGCGCGCTACCTGTCATTGATGTCTCCGTGCGATGCCGTGGTTGCTGCGGGCTAGTCTGGCCGAGCCGGCACGTACCCCCTTTTGTCGGGTCGCGCGGCTCGTCATTGCGGCGCAATTGAGCCTGCGCGCGGCGAGCGTGTCAACGCGAGATCCCGCGGTGCGCCGCGCCGGTCATGCCGGCGACTTGGCGCTGCCGCGCGTGAGGCCGGCGTCCTCGCGCAAAGTGCGCGCCACGGCCTTCTGCCGGTCGAACTCGGCGCGGCGGCGGGCGATCTCCTCCGGCGCCAGCCGCGCGACATTGGAAAAATCAAGTTTCCAGTCGGGGTTTTCGCTCCAGCGCAAAGGTGATTGCACGGTGGTGCGCGGCTGGCCGGCCGCCGCCAACAGATTGAGGGCAAAGGCGAGGGTGGCGCGCTGCGAGGTCGGATCGTTCGGTCGGCCCGCCGGATTACCGAGGGGAAAATCCGAAAACAACAGGCGCGGCACACCCACGTACTCGACGATGTCTTTGGCGCAGCCCATTACCACCGTGGCGATGCCGGCACTTTCCAAGGCGCGTGCCGCGAGGCTTGCACTCTGGTGACAGACCGGACAGTTGGGCAACAGCAGTGCGGCATCGACGCCGTCGGCCTTGCAGCGGGCAACGAGCTCCGGGCAGTCGACCTCGAGGCTGGCGCGATGGCTGCGGTTGGTCGGCAGGCCGTGAAAGCGGCGGGCAAGCCCACCGATGCGCCCGGATGCTGCGGCAGCGCGCAGTTCGGGCAGAGCGAAGTAGCTGCCGGGATCTTCCGCAGTCGTATGCTTGCGATCGATACCGACGTGGGAGATGCGCAGGTCGTGGTCCTTGGCGGTGTCGCCAGAATAGACCGTATAGAATTTGGCCGCCGAGTTGTAAGGTGCGCCTGGTCCCTGGTCGCCCTTGTCCGGCTGATAGGGCGCCGCGGTGGTGACGAGCGTCAGTCGGCAATCTCCCAGTGGCTTTGCCAACCGATGAAATGGCACCTCGGCATAGTGGGCCCATTCGTAGGGGGCGCCATAGCCAAGCGCAACGTAGTAGTCGCGAATCCGCTGCCGGTAGGGGATCGGTTCATCATGCGCCGGGGCAAAGCCGAAGGTTTCCGGGCGTTCGCTCATCGTCTCAGCTCCAGGGCTCGATGCGGTTCGACCTTCCCGCTGCATTTGGCAAACCTTTTGAGCCCTGCGCAAGGGCTTGCTAGCTTGGCGCAACTTTCAGCTGTTCCGTGAGGCGCACCATGAGCGAGGCCCCCGTCACCTACCAATCCATGAGCGGCGTTGCCCTTATCACGATCAATCGACCCGAGCGTATGAACAGGCTCGACGATGGCATCGTCGAGGCGCTGAACAGTGCCTGGCAGCGGCTGATGGGCGCCGATGAGGATCGCGTAGCCGTGCTGACTGGCGCCGGCGACAGGGCATTTACGGCCGGCGCCGACCTGACGGCGCTCCCGAGCAGCCTTTACCGCGGCATTCCCGGCGTCGGCGTTGCCGTCGATAAGCCGGTGATTGGCGCGGTTGCGGGTTGGGTGGTGGGGGGTGGCATGGTGCTTACCACCATGTGCGACATCTTGATCGCCGCCGACAATGCCCGCTTTTCCTACCCCGAGGTCAAGGTGGGGTTCAGCGGCGGCATCATCAGCAATCTTGCCTCGCGCATCCCGCACAAGATCGCCATGGAGCTCTTGCTGCTCGGCGAGCCGATCGACGCGCGGCGCGCCTATGAGGTCGGCTACGTCAACAAAGTGGTGGCGGTAGCCGAGCTGCTGCCAACGGCGATGGACTACGCGCGGCGGATAGCGGCCACCGCGCCGCTGCCATCGCGGGCACTAAAGCGCTTCGTGGCGGAAACACTGCCCAAAAGCCCGACAGAAGTGGCCGGCATTGCCCGCGCCGAGGTCGACGCGATCTTTGCCAGCGAGGATTGGGCCGAGGGCCGCGCGGCATTCGCACAAAAGCGGCCGCCGCGCTATCGGGGCAAGTAGGCAACGCGCCTCGGTCTACTCCAGCTTCATGTTGGTAGCTTTAATCAGCTCGACGTTGCGGGCGGTATCTTCCTCGAGGTGGGCGAGCATTTCCTCGGGCGTTTGCGTCGGCACCACGGTATTGATCGACCGCATGCGCTCGCGCATTTCCTCGCTATTGGCGATCTCGACGATCTTGGCGTTGAGCTTGACGATGATTGCCTTGGCTGTGCCGGCCGGGGCGAACAGCGAATACCAGATCGGTACATCCGAATTGGCATAGCCGCACTCCGTCAGGGTCGGCACGTCCGGGAAGTCCGGGTGGCGCGTCGCATTGTTGATGTTGAGAAGCAAGAGCTTGCCGGCCTTGACGTGTGGGATGGTGTTGATCTCGTTCATCATCTGCACGGTATTGGGCAGATGATCGTTGAGCGCATCGGCACTGCCGCGATAGGGCACGTGCAGGATATCGATGCCCGCCCGATACTTCAGCATCTCGATCCGCAGGTGGGTGGCGGTGCCGAGACCGGCCGAGCCGTAGGAAAGTTTGCCAGGATTGGCCTTGGCATACTCGATCATCTCTTTGAAGGTCTTCGGTCCGACCGCCGGATGCATGGAAAAACCGGTGACGAAATCGCCAACCCGGCCGACCGGCAAAAAGCTTTTGGGATCGTAGGGGGTCTTGCGCAGGCTGGGCAGCACGCTGAGCGTTGCATTGGGCGTGAGCAAGAAGGTGTAGCCATCGGCGGCCGCCTTGGCGGCCGCCTCGGTGCCGATCATGCCACCGGCGCCGCCGCGGTTCTCAATGATGAATTGCTGGCCGAAGCTTTGGGAGAGCTTTTCCGCCCAGGGGCGGCCGATGAGATCGGTGCCGCCCCCCGGAGCATAGGGCAGGATCAGCTTGACGGGCTTGTCGGGCCAGTTTTGGACCTGGGCCGAGGCCTTGCCGACAAAAGGTGCCGCCAGTGCCGCACTGGCGCAGGCGAGAAATTCGCGACGACGCATTCTTGGTCCTCTCTATCGGTCTAGAACGCTCAGATGGGAAGCATGCCGTCCGCGGTCGGTGGGCGTCAAACCTACTCTTGGAATGCCGCCTCGCGCGCCTTGCGCACGTTGGGCAGGACGACAAAGCTCAGCAGCAGGGCCGCAAGCAGCAGGAAGCATAGCGACAATGGTCGCTGCAGGAATACCCAGGGATCGCCGCGCGACAACAGCATGGTGCGTCGCATGTAAACCTCCATCATCGGCCCAAGCAGGAAGCCGAGCAGCAAGGGCGCCGGCTCAAAATCGAGCTTCATCAGCAAATAGCCGAACAGGCCGAACACGGCGATCATGAGCACTTCGTTGGCGGAGTTGTTGAGGCTGTAAACGCCAATGCAGCAGAAGAACAGAATAGCAATGGCCAGTAGGCGATAGGGCACCAGCAGCAGCCGCACCCAGATGCCAATCAGGGGCAGATTGAGCACGATCAGCATCAGGTTGCCGAACCACATGCTGACGATCATGCCCCAAAACAGCCCGGGTCTTTGTTCCATCACCTGCGGGCCGGGGATGATGCCATGGATCATCATGCCACCAATCATCATCGCCATCACGGCATTGGACGGAATGCCGAGCGTGAGCATGGGAATAAAGGAGGTCTGGGCGGCGGCGTTGTTGGCACTTTCGGGGGCGGCCACGCCCTCGATCATGCCGGTGCCAAACTTCTCCGGCGTACGTGAAAGCCTTTTCTCCAGGGTGTAGGCCGAGAAGGAAGCGAGGATCGCTCCTCCCCCGGGCAGAATCCCGAGCAGTCCGCCCAGCGCGGTTCCCCGCACGATCGGTGCAATCGAGCGCCGCATGTCCTCGCGGCTGGGAAGCAGTCCACTGAGTTTCGAGCTGGCGAGCTCGGCCCGCTCCGGATTGGTCAGATTGGCGATGATCTCGGCGACGCCGAACACGCCCATGGCGAGCGGCACGAAGCCGATACCGTCGAACAGATCGCTGATGCCGAAGGTGTAGCGCAGGTTGCCGGTGTTGACGTCGGTGCCAATCAGGCCGAGCAGCATGCCAAGGAACACCATGCCGAACGCCTTGAGCACCGAGCCGCGCGCCAGCACGATGGCGAATACCAAGCCGAGCGTCATCAGGGAGAAGTAGTCGGGCGGCGTAAATTGTTGCGCCAGCCGCGTCAGCGGCGGCGCCGCCAATGCGATGGCGACGGTTGCCACGCAGCCGGCAAAGAAGGATCCGAGTGCGGCGATGGCGAGGGCCGCGCCGGCGCGGCCCTGTCGCGCCATCTGGTAGCCGTCGAGCGTGGTCACCACCGAGCTCGATTCGCCAGGTAGGTTGACGAGGATGGCGGTGGTGGAACCACCGTATTGCGCGCCGTAGTAGATGCCAGCCAGCATGATGAGGGCGCCTTCGGCGGGCAGCAGATAGGTGACGGGCAGCAGCAGCGCCATGGTGGCGACCGGGCCGACCCCCGGCAGCACGCCGATGCAGGTGCCGATGACCGCACCGGCCAGGCACCACAGCAGGTTCTGCAGCGAGACCGCCACCGAAAACCCGAGCCCAAGATTGGCGAGGAGCCCGGCTATTTCCATGCATACCCCGCGGGTAGGGCAGTGATGGGCATACCAAGGCCGTAAATGAACAGGCCGACGCCGAGCCCGAGCATAAGCAGCGCGAACATCCCATACTCGCGCCAGCGCGTGTCCGGGGTGCCGAGGGCGGTAATGGTCATCGACACGAGCATGGCCACCACCAGGCCCAGCCGGTCGACCAACAGGGCGAACGCCGCCGTCGCCAGCGTGACCATGATGGCGGGTCGCCAGGCCCAGCCGGAAAGCGGCGGGCTGCCGGCGAGGGCGGTCTTGAGCCAGAGCAGCACGCCGGTCGCGATCAGGCACCAGCTCAGGATCTGGGGCAAGACGCCGGTCCCGGGTCTTTGCGCGGTTCCCATGGGATAGTCGGCGCCGATCCACAACCCAGCCAGGCCAAAGGCAAGCAACAGCAGGCCGGCCGCGAAATCCTGGGAGCTCCGCATGCGCATTGCCAAACGCCTTCCGCCCTTGCGCGGTTTTGGCCAAGCTTACTTGCAATGCGGCAGGAGGGGTAGAGCCAACGCCGGCGGGCAAGCGCCGGCGCGCATCAGGTGTTGTGTTTCACGAGGATATCGGCGCTCACCTGCTTCACATCGCGCAGGCCGCAGAGCGCCATGGTGATATCGAGCTCCGTGCGGATGATTTCGAGGGATTTGGCAACACCGGCCTCGCCCAGCGCGCCGAGGCCGTAGACATAGGCACGGCCGATAAAGACGCCTTTGGCGCCCAGCGCCAGAGCCTTGATGACGTCTTGTCCGGAACGAACGCCGCCATCCATCAGCACCTCGATGCGGCTGCCCACGCTGCGGGCGATCTCGGGTAACGCCGAAATCGACGAAGGGGCGCCGTCGAGCTGCCGGCCGCCGTGGTTGGAGACGATGATGGCATCGGCGCCGCTGCGGACCGCAAGCTCGGCATCCTCGGGGTCGAGAATGCCCTTGAGGATGAGCTTGCCGCCCCAGCGCTCCTTGATGCGTTTGACGTCGTCCCAACTGAGGCTGGGGTCGAACTGTTCGGCGGTCCAGGCCGAGAGTTCGCGCGTGTCCTTGACGCCCTTGGCGTGACCGACAATGTTGCGGAACGTGCGCCGCTTGGTGCCGAGCATGCCCAGCCACCAGCGCGGTTTGCCGGCAATATCGATGATGTTGGCGAGCGTCATCTTCGGCGGGGCGGTCAGGCCATTTTTCACGTCCTTGTGGCGCTGGCCGAGAATTTGCAAATCGAGCGTCAGCACCAGGGCCGAGCAACCCGCCGCCTTGGCTCGGCCAATCAGGCGGTCGATAAAGTCGCGATCGCGCATGACGTAGAGCTGGAACCAAAACGGTTGCTCGACGCCCTCGGCCACGTCCTCGATCGAACAGATGCTCATGGTTGACAGCGTAAAGGGAACCCCTGCCGCGGCGGCGGCGCGGGCAGCGTGCACCTCTCCGTCGGCGTGCTGCATGCCGCAAAGTCCGACGGGTGCCAGTGCCACGGGCATGGAGACGGGTTGGCCGATCATGCTGCTGGCAAGCGTACGGTTCGACATGTCGACGGCAACGCGTTGGCGTAAATGAATGCGTTGGAAGTCGCTTTGATTGGCCCGGTAGGTGCTCTCGCTCCAGGCGCCCGAGTCGGCGTAGTCATAAAACATTTTCGGCACACGGCGCTGAGCAAGTACGCGCAAGTCTTCGACGCAAGTGATAATAGGCGCGGCCATATGTTTTCCTCCCCGTGTGCGTCGCCAAGCTCGTCAAGGCGACACGCCTCGGTGCGTTTCCAGCAGAGCTTGCAGCGATGATCAAGTGGGAAGCAATGGGGGCGGTGCCCAGCCAATCAGTGGAAATCGCGGCTTTTAGGCGACTTCCAGGAGCCTTCCCGTACTTGCTTGGCGGTCGCGGGCATGCCGGCGGTGCCATCGCCAAGCGCACGCAACGCATCTGAACGGTCGACAAGCCGCTCGGCCACAACGTGGATGACCAGCCCCTGGCGTTCTATGCGGCCGTGCACTTCTAGAAACTGTGCCGACATCACAACGCGCCGGTTGTTGGCAAATACCTTGGGCCACACCACCACGTTGATGATGCCGGTTTCGTCCTCGAGGGTGAGGAAGATCACGCCTTTGGCGGTGCCGGGACGCTGGCGGACCAGCACCAAACCGGCGACCGATACACGCCGCCCGGCCAATTGTTCGTCCCAATGCTCGGCGCTGGTGAGAATACCGCGGGCGGCAAGCGGCCGACGAAAGAAGGCGATTGGGTGCGCCTTCAGCGACAAGCTGATGGCGGCGTAGTCTTCCACCACGTGTTCACCCATGGTGATGGTGGGTAACGCCACGGCGGGCTCGGCGAAAAGATCACCGGTCATTCCGTGCGTCAGCAGCGATGCTGGGCTGGAGGCCATTGGCTTTGGCCGTTTGTTGAGCGCGCCGCCCCCGAGGCCCTTGACGGCCCACAAGGCCGCGCGCCGGTCGAGACCGATCGAGCGAAAGGCATCGGCGTTGGCTAGTCGCTCCAGAACGCTCACGGGGGCGCCGGTACGCAGCCACAGCGATAAGATGTCGGTATAACCATCGCCCCGGGTAGCCACAATGGTCTTCTGGGTCGCCGCCTCCGCCAGCCCGCTGATCAGGCATAAGCCGAGACGAACCGCACGGCGTTCATTCGCCGTCTCGCAACCATCACCGACCTCTGGCGCTCTATTTGGTCCCGCTTGCGGCCGCCCAGCGCAAGCCTGGCTCTGCCTATCCGCGCCGACGGCGAAAGACGACAAAGGCCCCAGCGTGCAGGCCCAGTCGCTAAAATTGATGTCGGGGGGATGCACCATTACGCCGTGCTCGCGCGCATCGCGCACGAGCTGTGCCGGCTGGTAGAAACCCATGGGTTGGCTGTTCAGGATCGCTGCACAAAAAGCATCGGGGTAGTGGTACTTGAGCCAGGACGAGACGTAGACGAGGTGAGCGAAGCTCGCCGCATGGCTCTCCGGGAAACCATATTCGCCAAAGCCTTCGATTTGGCTGAAGCAGCGTTCGGCAAATTCCTGCTCGTAGCCGTTGCGAACCATGCCGGCGATGAATTTCTCGCGAAAGGTGTGAATGGTTCCCACGTGCCGAAAAGTGGCCATGGCGCGGCGTAGCCGATCGGCTTCATCAGGCGTGAAGCCGGCCGCCACAATGGCGATCTGCATCGCCTGTTCCTGGAACAGCGGCACGCCCAAAGTTTTTTGCAGCACTGCTTTGAGAGCCTCGGAGGGATAGCTAACCGGTTCGAGCTTATCGCGACGGCGCAGGTAGGGATGCACCATGTCGCCCTGGATGGGTCCAGGGCGCACGATCGCCACTTCAATGACGAGGTCATAAAAGCAGACCGGCTTGAGCCGCGGCAGCATCGACATCTGTGCACGACTCTCGACCTGGAACACGCCCACCGAATCGGCTCGCGAAAGCATCTCGTACACTTTCGGATCTTCGCGCGGTATGTTGGCGAGCGAATAGGCCTTGCCGTAGTGCTGCGCGATGAGATCAAAGGCCTTGCGGATGCACGTGAGCATGCCAAGCGCCAGCACATCCACCTTCAGCATGCCGAGTGCGTCAATATCGTCTTTATCCCATTCGAGAAAGGTTCTCTCCGCCATGGCGCCATTGTGGATGGGAGCGGTCTCATCGAGACGTTCGCGCGTTAGCACGAAGCCGCCGACGTGCTGGGAAAGATGGCGTGGAAAGCCGAGCAGCGTGCGGGCGAGAGCGATGGCCTGTTGGATTTCAGGATTAGCAGGATCGAGGCCAGCCTCGGTGATGTGCTGGTCGGGGATCTCGCCGTCGCCCTCGCCCCAGATCAGGCCGGCAAGGCTTGCCGTTACGTCTTCCTTGAGTCCCATCGCCTTGCCGACCTCGCGGATTGCCATGCGTGGACGGTAGTGAATGACGGTGGAGCAGATGGCGGCACGCTCGCGGCCATAGCGCCGATAGATATACTGGATAACTTCCTCGCGCCGTTCGTGCTCGAAATCGACGTCGATGTCGGGCGGCTCACGACGATCGGCAGAGATAAAGCGCTCGAACAAGAGATCGATTTGGGTGGGGTCGACGGCGGTAATACCGAGGCAATAGCACACGGCGCTGTTGGCGGCCGAGCCGCGACCCTGGCACAGGATTGGCGTATCCAATTCCTCGCGAGCGTAGCGGACAATGTCGTAGACGGTGAGGAAATAGCGTGCATAGTCGAGCCGGTCGATGAGGGCGAGTTCCTTGTCGATGAGCGCTTGCACCTTGGCGGGCACGCCATTGGGATAGCGCAGTCTCGCGTGCCGGACCGTCAGCTCTTCAAGATAGGCTTGTGGCAACCGGCCGGGTGGCACCGGCTCTTGCGGGTATTCATAGCGAAGCTGATCGAGGCAGAAGGTAATACGGCCGGTAAGCTCGCAGGTGCGGGCGATGGCCTCGGGATAGCCTGCGAACAGGCGTGCCATTTCGACGGCAGGTTTTAAATGCCGCTCTGCGTTGACCTCCAGGCGATAGCCCGCTTGCATGATACTGCATTTTTCGCGGATGCAGGTGAGCACGTCGGCGAGCGAACGTCGGTTGGGTTGATGATAAAGCGCATCGGCGGTGGCGAGTAGCGGGGTGCGTGCTGTCGCAGCCAGCTTGGCCAGCTCGCCAAATCGACGCTGCTCATCGCCGCGGTAGGCGAAGCTGGCGGCAAGATAACTACGGCCCGGCGCGGCCTTTGCAAGTGCACACAAGCGATCGGCTAGCTCCATGGTTATTCGCTGCGGCGGAACAACGATAAAGAGTTGGCCGTCGCTTGCGGCCAGCATGTCCGGGAACGTGAAGTGACATTCGCCCTTCAGGGCGCAGCGATTGCCGCGGGTGAGCAATTGGCAGAGGCGGCCGTAGGCCGCGCGATCAGTCGGATAGCAGATGGTCTCAAAACCATCCATGGTCACGAGCCGGGCGCCGACGAGGAGGCGGATGCCATACTCCTTTGCTGCCTGATGCGCTCGAACGACGCCGGCCAGCGTATTGCGATCGGCAATGCCGATGCCAGCAAGCCCCAGCTCGGCTGCCTGCCCGACCATCTCATGCGGGTGGGAGGCCCCACGCAGGAAAGAAAAATTGGTGGCAGCGATCAACTCGGCGAAGGCGACCATGGTTTTCCCCCTCTCTTATGCCAACCGCCGCGTCTTATTTTTGTTGCCCAGCGAAGGCAGAGGAGGAGGATTGGCGCTAGACCGGGCGCCCGTGGCCCGATTGAGTTGGAGCGAGCAGGGGGTGTTCATCCAAACACCCCGTGGACAAACCATTGTGGAGCAGCGCTCTCACGGTCGTAGAGGCCCGCACGAAAGAGCCAAAAACGTCGGCCGGCGGTATCCTCCACCACATAATAATCGCGGGTTGGCTCTCCTGTACGGCGCCACCACTCTGCGGCGATGCGTTCTGGACCGCCGGAATAGGCAACTTGATGCCGTACGCCGCGCCAACGGAACTGTCGTGGCGGCCCTTCCGGAACGAGGGCGACGACGTCTGCGGCCTCGGGACGTGGCAGCAGCAAAAGAGGACGCTCGCCTGCAGGCAGATCCGGCGCCCACGGCAACGGCTCCTCAGGACGCGGCGGCGACGAACTGCGAGCAATCTTAGGCAGGCTAAAGCCTTTGCTGTGCCGAACCGCCCGTTCGGGGATGTGGCTCTGCTGTGCGATCAGTTGCCCAACCGCGCCGGCCCCAAGACGGTGCTGTAGCCGGTCGATCAAACGGGCAAGCTCCTCCGGCGCAGCATTATGGGCGGCAATCGCCAGTTGGTTTTGCCGTTCGGGCATGTCCTCGGCGGTCAGCACATGAAGGGCTGCTGCTTCGAAACCGAAGTCCGTTTCGAACTCGGAGTGGAGGCGATAGAGGCGCAAGCCGATCAGCTGGGCCAAATGCTGGGCGTCACGACTTGGGGCGGCAAGCCCCAGCTCCAGCGATACCGCCGCGCCATCCAGCTTGAACAGCAGCAAACGCAGCAGGCGAACGCCCACCGCATCACGGGCAAGATCCTGCATCAGGCTCTGAAGCAGGCCGCGCGCCGCTTCAAGCACGTGCTCTTGCTGCAAAATCGGTTCGAGGAATTGGGCCTGCGCGCGGTAGAGGGGCGGCGGCACAACGGGAATGAGCGGCTCGGGTGCACGGCCTAGGGCCTGATCCAGTCGAGACAGAAGAGGGGCATCGAAGCGGGCACCGAAGGGGGCGCGCGGTTGATCGATCAGCTCGCCACAACGGCGAAAGCCAAGGCGGCGCAGGACCGTCAATACCTCTTCAGGAAGTCGCAAGGCGGCCAGCGGCAAATCTTTGAGCCCCTCCTGCTCCGTCCCCGGTGCAAGCACGATCCGATTGCGTTTGCCATAACGGGCGAGGGCCCAGGCCGCCCCGGCCGTGCCGGCAACGGCAAGGCGCGGGTGAAGGCCAAAGCTTCCTAGCCGGCGCTCTAGATCAGCAAGCAGTCCCTCCTCGCCGCCGAAAAGCTGCGCGGCGCCCGTAATGTCCAAGAACAAGCCATCCGCGCCGCTTGCCTCATCACAAACCGCTACCCCCGGGCAATAGCGCATCGCCCAGAACGCAAGCTTGTACAGGGCGTCCCGATCGGCAGCCGGATCGGCATCGCGTATCTGCAGATCGAGGACTTTGGAGCGGGCGTTGGAGAGGAGCTCACCCAAGCTCAGACCGCCAGCATGCGCCGCCCTGTTGAGGCAAACGATGCGTTGGCCACCTTTGCCAGGAGCGACGAGCACCAGCGCTTGCACCGGATCAAGCAGCGGCCTGAGCCGGCGCTCAACCGGTGACGCGGAGGCCTGCGCCCTGAGTAGACGAGCGATCGGCCAGGCCTTCAACCAAACTGAAACGATGCGCGACATGATTCCACTCGACAAACCACGTTCCGGGACGGCCATGGCGGCAGCGTTCAAGGCTGACGCGCCATCGGGGATTTAAGAGTGCGCCGAAGCGATCGCGCGAAGCCGGTATGGTGCCGATGCGCCAGCGCGTTGCCGCCGCACTCTCCCCACCCGCCTTTGCCGGAGATGCCAAGGCCAAGGGAATGGCCAAGGCAGCTGCGGCCAGGTTCAAGCGACGGCTGGCCGTCAGCTCGACAGGACGGGCAAGGGCACCGGCGACCATTGCCGGCTGCACGCCTGATCTTAGGATCTCCTCAATGCCCCACAGCGCCTCCTTATCGGTGGCCGCTTCGACCAGCATGAGCCGGCTGGGATCAACCCCGAGCCGATCAAGTCCGTGCCCGTAAAGTCGACCCCAATGGGCGCAGGCCCGCTGTGAGAGGACCACCATGGCGAGACCCGGTTTTGCCTGTAGCGCCATCGACGTCAATGCGAACAGGAAGGCCAGGGCCGCCGGTGCATCGCCGTAGCTTGCCGCACTCACTTCGTGCAGCACGCCGCAAGCAAGCCCGGGCCCTGGGAGATGCCGGTGAATTTCAGGCACGCCGAGTGAAAGGGTGGTTGGCGTGACCCGAAAGAAGGCAGTCTCAAGTTTGGCAATGCTGCGGCGTAGCTTTGCGATACGGGGGTCCCCGGGCTGGTCGAGAGCCTGCCCCTGTTTTGGGTTCCGCGCGCTCTGGGCCGCGGTATCGCCATGACCGGTGGGCCCGCCACAATGGGCGACGGGTCGCCCGACAGGGACCTGCGTCAGGCCGAGCGGCGCTTTGACCAAGGGGATACAGAATTGGGCGGATGTGCTTGCGCGATAATGCATTGAAACAGAAGCTGTTTCTGAGGACTGGGAGCGAGCCGGGGACTATCGCCCACTATAAGAACAAAAAGAGAACTTGTCAAAACAGAAAAACGCGCTGGCGAGCAAAATTGTTGCCTCACCCTGTCAGCTCACCCCTGCAACTTCGCCAGCAAGCGGGCAAACTCACGCTGTTCCGCCTTCGACAAGCGCGCCGCCAACCCTTCTTCGAACGCGGCCACCTGGTCTCGGGCCGCCGCGAAATAGGCTGCGGCCCCCGGCTCAAAAAACAGGGCATGACAGCGCCGGTCGCTGGGCAAAACCTCCCGCCGGATCAAGCCGCGCTTTTCGAGCCGCACGATCACGGGGCTCATGGTCGATTTGTCGACCCCGAAGGCCGCCGCCAACGCCACCTGCGTAATACCGGGATTGGCCTTGATCAGGGTGAGCACGCCGAAGGAGCCCGGCGTCAAATCGAAGTCAGCCAGCATCGTTTCGAACTGGCCGAAGATTGCGGCCTGTGCTCGCCTCACCTGATATCCGACGTAGCTTGGCAACTCGGCGAAATCGAGCTGTCGCTCAGCCGCCGCTGCGCGGGTCTTTTGCCGTCGCCCTGGAATGACCTTTTTGATGCCTGGATCTTGGATGGCGGCTCTCCGGCGCCCAACAGGCGCAGGCAATGTCCTAACCGCTCCCGCACCACAATGGAAGATGAGCCGTCGATCGCCCTCACATTTTCCCTGGCAGCCACAGCGCCAGCCCCGGCAAGACGATCAACAGGACCAGGCGCAGGATATCGGTAATGATAAAGGGCAGCACGCCATAGAAGATGGTCGCGATTTTGGCATCCTCAACGACGCTTTTGATGACGAAAATATTCATGCCTACGGGCGGATGGATCAGCCCGAGCTCTACCGTCATGACGACAATGACCCCGAACCAGATCGGATCGAAGCCTAGTTCCTTAATGACCGGAAAGATAATCGGCACCGTCAGGATGATCATGGCGAGCGCGTCCATCAGGCAGCCGAGCAGCAAATACATGAGCATGATCAACACCAGCACACCGTACTTGCCGAGCCCCAGCCCGGTCAGGAACTCGGTGACTTTCTGCGGCGTCTGCGTGATGGTCAGAAAATAACCGAACAGAATGGCGCCAATCAGCACCGTGAAGACGGCCGCCGTCGTGCGCGTTGCCTCAAGAAGAGAGCGAAGGATGTCCTGGCGCGACAAGCGGCGTCGGGCGATGCCGATCAGGAAGGCGCCGCCCGCGCCCATGCCGGCGGCCTCAGTGGCCGTGAAGAGGCCGCCGTAGATACCGCCGATGACGAACAGAAAAAGCAGGAGCGTCGCCCAGATGTCGCGCATCGCCCGCAACCGTTCGGCCCAGGAAGCGCGCTTTCCCGCCGGCAAAAAATCCGGCCGCGCATAACCGATAATGCTGATGGTGACCATGTACATCAGCACCGCGACCAACCCCGGTACGATGCCGGCGACGAACAGCTTGCCGATGTCCTGCTCGGTGATGAGGCCGTAGACGGCGAGCACGGTGGATGGCGGGATCATGATGCCCAAGGTGCCGCCGGCGGCGATGACGCCGGTGGCAAAACTTTGTGGGTAGCCGAAGCGGCGCATTTCCGGGTACGCCACCCGGGAAAAGGTGGCGGCGGTCGCCACCGATGAGCCGCAAATGGCGGCAAAGCCGCCGCAGGCGGCGATGGTGGCGATGCCTAGTCCGCCGCGCAGGTGTCCGAGAAATGCATTGGCGGCGCGAAACAGCTCGCGGCTCATGCCCGAGGTGGTTGCAAACGACCCCATCAGCAGGAACAGCGGCACCACCGCGAAATTCCAATCGGTCACCGTGCGCATGGAGGTATGGCCGACAATCTTTAGCGCCGGTCCGCTGCCGCTCAGGAAACCGAATCCAACGACGCCAACGAGGCCCATCGCCATGCCGACGGGAACGCGCAACAGCATCAGCGCAAACAAAACGATGAAGCCGATGAGGGCTACGAGATCGCCGTTCATCCCCAACGTCTCATTCTACCGCCCTCGCCGGTTCGGCAAGTCGGGCCATCGCGTCGGGGTGAAAGATCAGCCGGTAGGTGCGCACGGCGATCAACAACACGGCCGAAACGTCGCCCAGCCAAGCCACCGCGAAAAATGGCCACACCGGCAGGCGCAGTTCGAGCGTTTCCAGGTTGGAGTAGTAGGTGCTGAGGGTCTTGTCGAACAGCGTATAGGTTTGCACGGTGACGACGAACAAGAGCACCAAGGTTGCAAACACGTCGATGGCGCGTTGCCACCTGCGGCCGACGTTGGCCCATACCAGATCGACCGTGATGTGCGTGCCGCGATAGGAGGTGGCAGCGATACCCCAAAAAATCAAAATTCCGAGGAGGAACTGGCCGAAATTGTAGCTGTCGGGAATGGACATGCCGAACGCACGCAATGCCACGGTGAGGAAGACGTCGGCGGCGACGATGCCGATGAAAACCGCAGCCAGCAGTTCGATGTTGTCGATGAAGCGATCCATGCCGCTCGCTGGCGTTGCCGCTGCCTCAGCCGCGGCGCTGGCATTGGCCTGGCGCTCGGACATGACGACCCATCTTAATCGGCAGGGGCGGCGCCAGCTGCCGCCGCCCCTGTGGGTTGTGGCCCTGGATGGGCCTTTTGTTTAGTAGGCGGCTTGATACCTGCTGAGCGCGGCCTTGAGTTCCTGCATCATTGCCTCCGGATTGCCGCCGATCTTGCGCACGTTGTCGGCCCAGGTATTGGCCAATGGCTCGGCGGCCTTGCGCCACTCGGCAAGCTGTTCGCCGGAGATCGAGTAGACCTCGTGCGCGGGATCGCTCTTGAGCTTTTGCACGCCGGCATGTTCGAAGTCGGCCCACGGGCCCGCGACCTTGCCGGCCCACTCGTTCGTGCAATGGTCATCGATGACCTTCTTTTGCGCAGCGGACATTTGTCCGTAGAGCGCCTTGTTGAACACGAACGCAAACGTTGTGGCGTAAAGAGGCACCTCCATGTGGTACTTTGTTACCTTGTCGATGCCGAACAGCGGGATCGATCCCCACGGGAAGGTTACGGCGTCGGCCACACCCTTTTCGATGATGTCACGCACCTCCGGCGCACTCGACTGCACGGTAGTGCCGCCCAGCAGGGTCACGAACGTTGCCATGGTGGCGTGGGCCGGTCGAATTTTCATGCCCTTCACGTCGCCAGGCACCACGATCTTCTTGCTCCTGGAATGGAAAGTGCCCGGATCGTGCATGAAGGCGAGGCAGAACTTGACGTCCTTCATCTCGCTATCGGCGTATTTGCGATACCAGGCATCGAGCGCCTGCGAACCACCCTTGGCATTGACGACCAGGAACGGCAGTTCGCCGGCACCAATGATCGGGAACCGGCCCGGTTGATAACCTGGATTGACGTAGGTGAGATCGGCGATGCCGTCGCGCGCCATGTCGTAATGGTCGAAAGCCTTGCCGAGCTGTTGGGCCGGAAAGACCTTGTACTTGAGGCTACCGCCCGAAGCCTTCTCGACTGAGGTTCCCCAGTCCTCCAACGCCTTCTGCAGGGGATGTGAGGGCGGCACCCAGTGCGAGAGCTTGAGCTCGAATGTTTTGTCTTGTGCTTGTGCCTCAAGGGCTGCGTTAAAGGTCAGCAAGGCGAACGCCACCAAATATGCGGCCAACGCACACTTGCGCATGTTCTCCTCCTTGATTCGTTGCTCCGCGCACCCCGATCCTGCCGGCATTCTTGCTTCCTGTCGGCGCGGCCTCCACGGGTATTCAGCCCCAGGCGCAGGCGGTTGTAAAGGAGAATAGTCGGAGCTAAAACTATCTGCTGATCAGCATCGAGCCAGCGGGCGCGAGGCACGCGCGGCCGGCGCGGCGTGCAATGCTGGTCACGCAGGCGTGCGCCGCGCAAACGCCGCTGGGAGAGCGCCGGCAGGAGAACGATGCATGGTCCAGCCTGATGAAACGGCAGCCGCTCTTGTCGCATCCAGGTCGCGTCGCGGCAGGAAGAAGGAGCCCGTTACGGGCGTCGACTACGGTCCGCTCGCGGGCTGGCTGGGCTTCCACTTGCGCCTGGCGCAGATCGCCTCGTTTCAGGCCTTTGCTAGTGAGGCGCAAGAGATCGACCTCAGCCCGGGACGTTTTGCGCTGTTGATGTTGATTGGGCGCAATCCCGGCATCAGCCAGACGACGCTGAGCCGCGCACACGGCAGCGACAAGTCGACCCTTACCCCGGCGCTCAGCGACCTGAAGCGGCGCGGCCTGATCACGCGCGGCCGCCTGAAGAGCGACCGCCGCAGCTATCAGCTGGCGCTGACACCCGCGGGTCATCAGCTGCTCGCCCGCCTGACCGTGTGCGCAAGCCGGCACGACCGGCATCTCGATCGCATCATCGGGTCGCGCGACCGCGCGCGCTTCCTGCAGCTCCTGCGCAAATTGCACACCGAGCTCGGGTGAGGTTGGCATGGCCGAAGTCTCCTTCCAGCGGGAAATTCAAAGCCTCCGTCTGCGCGCCGGAGACACCTTCTACGGCGAAGGCATTCTGGCCGTAACCAAGGCCTTGCTGCAGTCGGGGGTAGCTTACGTCGGCGGCTACCAAGGCGCGCCGGTCAGCCATTTGCTCGACGTGCTGGTGCAATCGGAAGATTTGTTGGGCGAACTTGGCATCCATTTGGAAACCTGCACCAATGAGGCCGCGGCGGCGGCCATGCTTGGCGCCTCGATCAACTACCCCTTGCGCGGTGCGGTTACCTGGAAATCGATCGTCGGCACCAATGTCGCGGCTGATGCCCTTTCCAACCTGGCCTCCCCCGGCGTGTTGGGGGGTGCGCTGATAATCGTCGGCGAGGACTACGGCGAGGGTGCCAGCGTGATTCAAGAGCGAACACACGCCATGGCCCTCAAGTCGTCGCTGTGGCTGGTCGATCCGCGCCCTGACCTGCCGGTGTTGGTGCGCGCCGTCGAGGAGAGCTTTGCGCTCTCGGAAGCCTCCAACACACCGGTGATCTTAGAGCTGCGCATTCGTGCGTGTCATGTTTACGGCAGCTTTGCCGCCAAGACGAACGTGGCGGCCACCTACTCGGCCCGGCACCGGCTGGGACCCGCGGCTTTCAAATACGAACGGCTCAGCCATCCACCGGTTACCTTCCAGCAGGAAGTCGACAAAGTGGCGCGCCGCCTGCCGGCGGCGCATAAGTTCATCGTCGAGCGCCAGCTCAACGAGCGGATGGGACCATCGGAAGGCGACATCGGCATCATCGTGCAGGGCGGCCTGTTCAACGTGCTCAATGGTCGTCTCGAGCGCGCCGGCCTGAGCGACGTCTACGGCAGCCAGTCGCTACCGCTGTTGGTGCTCAACGTGGTTCATCCGCTGGTGCCCGCGGAGATCGCCGGCTTCTGCGCCGGCAAGAAGGCGGTGCTTGTCGTCGAGGAAGGTGGCCCCGATTTTATCGAGCAGGCGGTCGGCCAGATTTTGCGTAAGGCCGACCTTGCCACCAGGCTGCACGGCAAGGACGTGTTGCCGATGGCGGGCGAATACACCCCAGCCGTGGTCGGCAGGGGGCTCGCCGCTTTTCTGCGCCGCTATGATTTAGCGGCGCCGGCGCTTGAGCATTGGCTTGCGGCGATCGACAGGCGGCGGCTGGAGGTTGACCGCTTGCTTGGCGTTGCCTTGCCGGCGCGCCCGCCCACTTTCTGCACCGGCTGTCCGGAGCGCCCGGTATTTTCGGCCATGAAGCTGTTGCAGCGGGAGCTGGGACCAGTGCACGTTGCCGCCGACATCGGCTGTCATGCGTTCGCCACCTTCGCGCCATTCAGCCAGGGCAACTCGATTCTGGGCTATGGCATGTCGCTCGCGTCGGCCGCGGCGGTTTCGGGCACGCAGCTCCAGCGTCCGATCAGCGTGATGGGCGATGGCGGCTTTTGGCATAACGGTCTTTTGACCGGCGTTGCCGGAGCGGTGTTCAACAACGACGACACCCTCCTGGTGGTGATGAACAACGGCTATTCCAGCGCCACAGGGCAGCAGGACATTCTCTCCAGCAAGGAAGCAAAGGACGGGCGCGGCAAGGGCCTCGATATCGAGGCGACGCTCAAGAGCATGGGCGTACGCTGGATCAAGCGGGTGCGCACCTACGGCGTCAAATCCGTGGTCGGCACCCTGCGTGAGGCGATGCGGACGCGGCAAAAGGGTCTCAAAGTCATCATTGCGGACGGCGAGTGCCAGCTCGCGCGTCAGCGTCGACTGCGGCCCGAGTGGGCACGCCTCGCGCGCGCCGGTCAGCGCGTGGTGCGCACGCGCTTTTGGGTCGACCCTGAGCTGTGCACCGGCGACCATTCGTGCATCCGCCTGTCCGGCTGCCCGTCGCTCACGGTCAAACCCAACGAGGATCCGCTGCGGAGCGATCCGGTGGCGCACGTCAATAACGACTGCGTGGGCTGCGGCTTGTGCGGTGAGCTCGCGCATGCGGCGCAGCTGTGTCCGTCGTTTGCCCAAATCGATATCATCCAGAACCCAACTTGGTGGGAGCGGGTGCGCAGGTACACCCTCGTCGCTTTGCTGCGCCGCCTCGGCGGATCGGCAAGCCGGCCCCCCACCGCCGTCGCGCCAGCCGAGTGAGCGCCATGCGCGAGGCAAGACCGATCAAGCTGCTGCTTGCCGCCCTCGGCGGCGAGGGCGGGCATGTGTTGGCGTCTTGGCTCAACGATGCGGCTATCGCCAGCGGACACTACACGCAGGGAACATTCATTCCCGGCGTGGCCCAGCGCACGGGCGCGACCACCTACTATCTTGAAATCGTGCCGGGGGCGGCGGCGCAGCATAGCGCGACGCAAGGACGCCCGGTGCTGGCGTTGAATGCGGCGCCCGGCGAAGTCGACGTCTTGGTTGCCAGTGAGCTGTTGGAGGCAACCCGCGCCATCCAGGCCGGTTTTGTCACACCCGAGCGGACAACGCTGATTGCCTCCTGTGCACGCGTGTTCACGGTCGAGGAGAAGTCAGCCATGACCGACGGTCGGCTCGACCCGGCAGGCCTGCGCGAGCTGGCCCGAAGCTCTGCTCAACGCCTCCTCATCGCCGACTTCACGGCGGTTGCGGCAGAAGCCAAGAGCTTGCCCAATGCCGTGCTGCTGGGCGCGCTCGCCGGCGCCGAGGTGTTGCCGATTGCGACGGATGACTACCGCGACGCCATCCGCCGCCAAGGCAAATCCGTCGATGTCAATCTGCGCGGCTTCGAAGCCGGCCTGGCCGCGGTGACGGCGCCGTCGGCAGAGGAGACGTCGCGGCCGCAGCCGGCCGGACGAGAATTGCTGAACGGCGGGAGCCTGACTGGGCTCTCCACCGAGCTGGCATCGACCGTCTTTCCCGCCGAAGCGCAAGCGGTGCTGGCGAGTGCCGTCGCACGCTTGCGTGATTATCAGGATGCAGCCTACGCCCGGCTCTACCTCGAGCGGGTAGGCGCCTTCGTCAACCGCTGCGGCAGCGATGGGCCGTTCATTCGTGAGCTGGCGCGCCAGCTCGCCTTGCGCATGAGTGTCGAGGACGTGATCCGCGTGGCCCAGCTCAAACTACGCGCCGTGCGCCTTGAGCGCCTCAACCGCGAGTCGCGTGCCGGCGCCGGCGACATCATCGAGGTCACCGAATACTTGAAACCCGGCGCCGAAGAGGTGCTGGGCTTACTGCCGCCGCGGCTAGGGCGGTGGCTGCTGGCCCGCGCTGGCCGCGATCTGAGCTGGCCGTTGCGGGTGCGCAGCACGCGCCTGTCGGGCTTTTTGCGGCTGTGGGCCCTGGCGTCCCTCAGACGCTGGCGTCCGCGCACGCTCAAGTTTGCCGAGGAGGAGGCCTGGGTACGGCGCTGGCTTGACCTCGTGGCGCGCGCCTATGCCGTCGACCCGCTCGCCGCCCGCGAAGTGGTGGCGACCGCCGCATTGGTCAGAGGCTATGCCGAAACCTACAAGCGCGGCCTGGCGAATTGGACTCGGATTGCAACCGCGGTCATCGAACCGGCGCTGGCAGGCAGGCTCGCGGGCGTTGCCTTCGCCGACGCGGTGCTACAGGCGCGCCTGGCGGCGAGCAAGGATCCCGAAGGCGAAGCGCTGGCGCGCACCGTCGAGGCCATTCATGCCGGGGCGGCCCGCCGGCTGGCTGCGCAGTGAGAGAGGCCTCAAGGGGGCGCATGCCGCCAGAGGCGGACGGCCGCGGCCCTACTTGCGCTTATCTCCGTGAGAAAGTCGACGGGCGCGTTGTCGAGCAGCGCCTCGCGTAGGGAGCCCGCGGCACGGCGGGCAGGATCGCTGGGCCCATTGCACAGGCGATGTAGTCGACGCCGAGCGCCCGCATGGTGGCCTCGGCGTCAGCGCGCCGCGATGCGAAAATGGCGCGATTGGCAAGAATGCCTTGGTTCAGTCGGTGGTAGGGCGCTGCCACGACCCGGTGCGGGGTGAGCGCGACGATATAGGGCCCGAGATCGAGATCGGCGGCGACCAACCCCGGCGGCAGCGCGGCAAGCGCATGCAAGCTCGATGCATAAAAGCAGGCGCGGCGCGGATCGGCCGCCGTCAGCTCAGTGCTGCCGAGCCGCGGTGGGGTGGTGGGCAGGACCGTCCCGGCCAGGCTCAGGGTGGCCTCGAGAGTGGCCTGGCTGACGAGCACGATGGCGGCAATGCGGACCAAGGTTTTGGAAACGCGCCTCGTGGCGGCAAGGGAGGCGCAGAGGCGGGCCAATGGCAGGACCGCGAGCCAGCTGGCGTAAGCAACGAGCCTCATCTGCCAGCAGCCGAGCGCAACGGCCAGCAGCACGATAGCCGTCCTCAGCGTGGTGGCGGCATCGCGCTGGCGCAGCCACAGCGCGACCTGGGCGCCGGCGCCGGCGAGCAAGAAAGCCAATTGCGCCAGCGCGAACGCCGGTTGGCGGCGCACGAACCACAGCAGGCTCTTGCTCTCCAGCACGTGATCAAGCCAAGCGCTCTTGAGAGCGGGGTCGACCTGGCCGAAGGGTCCGGCGAGACAGGCGGGTTCGAGCGCCGCAAATGTGGCCACGCCGGCGGCAACGGCGGCAGCCAGGATGGCCAGGCGCGTGCCGAACCTCATGTCAAGACGGTGCGCGGCCCACAATCCGAGTGTGCCGCTTGCCGCGAGGGCGAGGATATTGGCTGACAGTGCGTCACAATGGATCTTGAGCCAGCCTGCCGGCGGGATGGTCAGCAGGCAGGCTGCCAGCAGTGTGCCCGTGGTCGCGGCGGCCGCCCGCAGCACGCCGACGCGGCGCGTGGGGTCGAGAAGCGTGATCAGCCCCGCCAGGGCGAGCGCCGGTCCTACCAGGCCGATCGCTTCATAACCGACGGCGAGCCCGAGCCCGAGCAGTCCGCCGGCCTGCCAGCCAAGGCGGCGCTCGTCGACACTGCGCGCCAGCAATAGGAGGCCTGCGACGGCGCAGAGGATCTGGACGTTGTGATGGTCGATGCGACCCGGCCAAAATTGTCCGGTGGCACCGATCGAGGTGGCGGCAATCACGACGGCGCCCGCGGCCACCCAGGTTCCTCCCAAGCGATAGGCCTCGTGCACCATCACGGCAGACAGGGCGGCAAACAGGGCCGTCGGCCAGATGAGGCGCGTCAGCAGTTCGCCGAGCTCTTGACCGAGGAGTGGCCTGAGCAGGCCAATCAGCGTGGCGAGGGGCAAATCGATCAACCGCGACCAGTGTGAGAGTAGCGGCTCGGGTGCGCCCACGCGGGCAAGCGTCGGATCGAACCATGGGGCGCCGTCGAGCAGCGCCCGCGCGCTGACGAGGCGCAGCGCGTCGTCGGGATCGCCCAGCCAATCGCGCGGCGAGGAAGGAGCGCTGGCCCAAGCGGCGATGACGAGGAAGGCGACGCCGCCGAAGTCGCGGCTAGCTCCACACCGCGCCGAGACGGCTGCGCCGGTGTGAGCCGCGAGCGCTGCGCCGTCTCAAAGATTGCCACGCCAACCACCGTCGAAGCCCTTGCGGCCGCGATTGTAACGCAAGGGGCGTTAGGGCGACGTAAACGTACTGCAGGCGCCGCACCGGCGGCGGCTTCGCGCGCTTGCCCCGACGGTGTCCCACCCTCATCGCGCAAGGGATTGTTCAGCCTTTCTTCCTATCGTCGACAGCTCATCGGGCGCGGGGCGCCTGGGCGCGCGAGGGGAGACGGCCTGGCGCTGGCTTTTGTCAGGGGTTGCGGCAATGTCCCATTCGGATGTTTTCGTCATTGGGGCAGGACCGGCGGGACTGACGGCCGCCTACCTGCTGACCAAGGAGGGCGTGCCCACCACCGTGATCGAGCGTGACCCGACCTACGTCGGTGGCATCAGCCGTACCGCGAGCTACAAGAATTTTCTGTTTGACATCGGCGGGCATCGGTTCTTCTCGAAGTCGCATGAGGTGATGGCGTTGTGGAAGGAGATCCTGCCGCAGGACCCCCGAGCTTATCGACGCCATCAAGCCGGTGCCCGTCGCAACGGCGGCCGCGGCGCGCCTGCGCTATCGCGATTTTCTCACCGTGGCGCTCGTGGTCGAAAAGCCCGATCTGTTTCCGGACAACTGGATCTATGTGCACGAACCGAAAGTGAAGGTTGGTCGCATCCAAAACTTCCGCTCGTGGTCGCCCGAGATGGTACCCGAGGGGAAGCTGGCGTGCCTCGGCCTTGAATATTTTTGCTTCGAGGGTGATGGGCTGTGGGCGTCCTCGGACGCCGAGCTGATTGACTTGGCCAAACAAGAGTTGGCCAGCATAGGTTTGGTGCACGAGCACGAGGTCAAAGATGGCTGCGTCGTGCGTCAGCAGAAGGCCTATCCCGTCTATGATGATGGCTACAAGGCCAACGTTGCGGCGATTCGTTGCGAGCTTGCCCAGAAGTACCCGACGCTGCATCTCGTCGGGCGCAATGGCATGCACAAGTACAACAACCAAGACCACGCAATGATGACCAGCATGCTGACCGTGAAGAACATTCTCGCCAAGGCGCCGCTCTATGACGTCTGGAACGTCAATGCGGACGCCGAATACCACGAGGCGGACGAGACGCCAGCGCAGGCAGCCCTCAAAAGCTTGCGCTTGGTGCCGCGGCGCATCGGCGCGGGTAGAGGCCGTGCTGCCCCCTCGGTGGCGCGCACCGCTGGCCCAACTGTCGCGCTACGGGATCGTCAGTGGGCTGGCGATGGCACTCGACTGGACCATTTTCTTGACCCTCTTCGGGGCTGCAGCGCGACCGGCGGCGGCGGGAATACTCGGATATGTCGTGGGCTTGGGTTTGCACTATGTGCTCTGCCTGCGCTTCGTGTTCGACGCGGCGGCGACGCAAAAGGGTTCCGCCCGCGTGTGCATGGAATTCGCCTTGAGCGGGCTTGCCGGTGTCGCCGTCACCGGCAGCAGCATTGCAATCGCGACCCAGCTGTTGGGGTTCAGCGCTGTGGCCGGCAAGTTGTGTGCCATCAGCGCCAGCTTCGCGGTCGTCTATAGCCTCCGGCGCGGGGTCGTGTTTGCGTCCCGCGCTTGATCGGTCACGGTGGGCGGCAAAGGTGTGCGAGCAAACTGACGCCGAATGAGCGGCAAGGGCAAAACGCCCAGGGCGTCGGCGGCGGGCACAAGCTTGTAGTTTTCCTTGAGCTCGGTCGGGTCCCTCGGGCGCGCGCCTGCGCTATGGCGTGCGCTCGCTTGTCAGCGCCTTTTCGGCCGCACGGGCTGGGCGCGCTGCAAGTGCGTAGCCCGCAGGCCAGCGCCGGGCGGCCTTGAGCGCGACGCGGGGCAGGCATGAGAGGGATACGCCCTTTGTCCGTCAACCCTCAATTCTTTCAAGGGCTTCGCAGGCGTTTTGCCGTTCCGTTCATGAACTGTTGGGACTACCACCCCGCCTTGGCCATGTTCGCGCCCAGATGGCGGCGAAATGCTGGGCAATGTATGAAACGCATACGTTCTTTCACTAGGGAGGCAGTAATGCAGTTGCGACGGGGCGCCCTTTTGGCTGCGGCGCTGGTATTCACCGGGATGATGGCGAGCGATGCCTTTGCCCAGCGCCGAGACAGCGATTGGGCGGACCTCGGATGTCAGACTGTTTCGTTTCGCGTGGACCGCGATGTCTTGCGCGTCGGGCGGCGCGACGGCCGCTTCAGCGCCATTCGCCTGCATGCGCGAGGTGGCGATGTCGAAATGCTCGACCTCAGGGTGGTGTACGGCAACGGGCAGCCCGACGACATTCCTGTGCGGCGAGTGCTGAGGCGCGGCGATCGCACAAACCCCCTCGATTTGCGCGGCAGTGACCGCTTCATCGATCGGATCGAGATGGTCTATCGTGCGGTGCCGAATTTCCGCGGGCGGGAGGCGGTCGTCTGCGTGGAAGGACTGGCCCACGCCGCCCCGCCGCCACCGCCACCACCGCCGAGTGCCGGCGCCTGGGTCGAACTCGGTTGCAAGCAAGTCGCCTTGTTCGGTCGGGATCGCGACACGGTTCCGATTGGGCGCCGCGAGGGTCGCTTTAAAGCCATCCGCTTGCACGTGCGCGGGGCCGACGTCGAGATGCTGGACCTGAAAGTCATCTACGCCAACGGCGAGCCCGATGATATTGCGGTGCGCCACGTCATCAGGCAGGGAGAACGCACGCGCCCCCTCGACCTTCGGGGCTGGGAGCGAAGCATCAATCGCGTCGACATGGTCTATCGCACCATCCCCAATTTCAAGGGCCTGGCCCGCGTCTGCGTCGAGGGCCTGCAGTAAGTCCACGCCACACCGATTGGACACTGTGAAGGGCCGTTTTTCGGCCCTTCTTGCTTTGGTCGCCCCTCGCCTGCCCAGACCGCATTCGCGCCCTGCAAAGCACGCGCCGGCGATTGGCGGCGACGGGCCGCCGGGGGGTGGTGCGTTTAGGGCTCACGAACAGCCGATTGGGTTATGGCTGTGGCTTGATTAACCCGGAGATGCTTATGATGCGATCCTCGATCCTCGGCGCTGCCATCGTCCTTTTCGCCCTTTCAGGCGCGGCGCTGGCGCAGGAGAAAGACGGGACCGACGCGGACAGCGCGGCAGCGGCGCGTGCCAAAGTTCGCGCCGCCTGCGCCGCGGATGCAGAAAAATTCTGTGCCGGCGTCGAACGCGGCAAGGGCGGCGGCATGCGCGCCTGTTTTACGGCGCATGAGTCCGAACTGTCAGCCGAATGCAAGGCGGCGCGCACCGAGCGCGGCGCCCTGCGGGCTAAGGAGCGCAGCTGATGTGCTGATTTTGCTTGAAAAAAAGGGACCGGTGGCCTTTCACCGGTCCCTTTTTGCCGTATTCAGAATACCTTACGACCTTCGCTTGACGTTTTTCAGCACCCCGGATCGGCTACATTACGGCGCCTTCATATCCCGTTAACCTCCTGGGTTAACCTCCTGGGCCGCGGAGGGCTTGAGGGCCCGCTTTCGACGGTTGGAGTGGGGGTTATGCGTTCATTGTTCGGATCCAGGATCCAACCGGGGGCACACTCCCGCGCCAGTCGACGTGACGAAAGGAAGCCTCGGTGATCAGGCTTTTCAAACAGGTGTTCGCACTCGCCATTGTCGGCGTCGTCACGGCCGCCGTGATCTATCTCACGGCCACGCCCACCGAGCAGAAGCAGGGCAACCGACGCGCGGGGCGGTTCGCCGCGGAAGGTCCGGTGCCGGTGCTGGTGGCGCCTGCCCGCATCGCCGACGTGCCCGTCCATTTCTACGGCGTCGGTAGCGCCAAGGCCCGCAACACCGTGACCGTGCGCCCACAGGTCGACGGACGCATCCTCAGCCTCAATTTCAAGGAAGGGCAGGACGTCAGGCGCGGCGACCTCTTGGCCAAGATCGATCCCGCCACCTACCAGGCGCAACTGGATCAGGCCATTGCCAAAAAGGCGCTCGACGAGGTGCAGCTCGCCAACGCTCAACGCGACCTCGAGCGCTACAATAGCCTGACGGCGCTGTCGGTGGCGCCGAAGACGATCGATACCCAGCGCGCGCTCGTGGGTCAGCTTACGGCTCAGCTCAAGGCCGATGACGCCGCCATCGCCAATGCCAAAGCCATCCTCGACTATACCAGTATCGTGGCGCCGATCGATGGCCGCACCGGTATCCGCCTGATCGATGAAGGCAACCTGGTGCGCGCTTCGGACGCCGGCATTGTGGTCATAACCGAGGTCAGGCCGATCTCGGTCCTTTTCACCCTGCCGCAACAGCAGCTCAAAGACATCAATGCGGCCCTCGCCGCCGGCGCCGTTGTGGTCGAGGCGCTGGAGTCCGACGGCAAGACCGTTCTCGACCGCGGCAGCCTGCAGGTGGTTGACAACCAGGTCGACCAGACAACGGGCACCGTCCGCATGAAGGCGGATTTTCCGAATGCCAACTTGCAGCTCTGGCCCGGCCAATTCGTCAACGCCCGCGTGCTCGTCAACACCATGAGCCAGGTGGTGGTGATCCCGACGCCCGCCGTCCAGCGCGGACCCAACGGCACCTTCGCCTACGTCGTACAAGACGACGACCGCGTGGCCCTGCGTCCCATCACGCTGGCGTTGCAAAACGAGAGGGAGGCCGTGGTGGCGAAAGGGATCAGCGCCTCCGAGCGCATCGTCACAACCGGCTTTGTGCGCCTGAAGGACGGCAGCCGGGTCACGGTCAGCGAGCCCGAGGCGCAGCCGGGCGGGCCCAATGGCACCCCGCCGCCGAATGCCACTATCAGCAGTGCGATTTCGGCCACCCCGGACGCGGCCGCCGAAAGGCCTCGCGAGCACGGCAAGGGTCGGCGCAAGCGCGAGAATGCACCTGAGGCGGGTGGCGCGAAGCCGCGCGAAGCCGATACGCGCAAAATTGAAGGAAACGCCACGCAATGAGCGTTTCCTCGCCCTTCATTTTAAGGCCTATCGCTACCACGCTCTTGGGCGTCGCCGTCGCGCTGGCTGGGGCGCTCGGTTACTGGTGGCTGCCGGTATCGTCGCTGCCGCAAGTCGATTTTCCGACCATCCAAATCACCACGCAGCTGCCCGGTGCCAATCCAGAGACCACGGCCAACCTCGTCACCGCACCGCTCGAGCGACCGCTCGGACAGATCCCGGCGCTGACGCGCATGACCTCGTCCTCGTCCTACGGCATCAGCCAAATCACCCTGCAATTCGATCTCACGCGCGACATCGACGCGGCCGCTCAGGACGTGCAATCCGCCATCAACGCCGCGGGCTCGACGCTGCCGCGCACGCTGCCCTACCCGCCAACCTATGCCAAGGTGAACCCTGCCGATGCGCCGATCGTCACGCTGGTCCTGACCTCCTCCAGCATTTCCCTGCGCCAGCTGTCGGATCTGGCCGACACCTTGATGGCGCAGCGGCTGAGCTCCATCGCCGGTGTCGGCCACGTGGCCGTCGAGGGCGGCATTCGGCCCGCGGTGCGCATCCAGGCGGACCTGGCGCGACTTGCTGCCTATGGCCTCAGCATGTCGGACCTAAGGACGGCAATCGCCGCCGCTAATGTCTCGGGTCCGAAGGGGTCGCTTGATGGTCCGCACCAGTCCTACACTATTGCCGCCAACGATCAGATCAGCACAGCCGAGGCCTACCAGGCGGTCATCGTCGCCTATCGCAACAATGCGCCCGTGCTCCTCAAGGATGTGGCGGAGGTCGTCGATAGCCTGGAAAACGCCAAGGTCGGAGGTTGGTATGGCGACGCCCCAGCCGTCGTCATCGATGTGCACCGCCAACCCGGCGCCAACGTGATCGAGACCGTGCAGCGCATCAAGCGTGAGCTGCCGCGGCTGCAGCGCGCCATTCCGAGTGATGCCAAGCTGACGCTGGTGCACGACCGCACGGGCACCATCCGCGCCTCCGTTCGCGATGTGCAATTCACGCTGGTATTGAGCGTAGCCCTGGTCGTGCTCGTGGTGCTGCTGTTTCTGCGCACCATTCGGGCAACCATCATCGCCGGCGTGGCCCTGCCCGTGTCGTTGATCGCCACCTTTGGCGTCATGTGGTTTTGCGGCTTCAGCCTCGACAACCTCTCCCTGATGGCGCTGACGATTGGTACCGGCTTTGTTGTCGACGATGCCATCGTCATGATTGAGAACATCGTGCGTCACCTGGAGGCCGGCGAGCGACCGATTGAAGCCGCACTCAACGGTGCGCGTGAGATTGGCTTCACAGTCATTTCGCTGACGCTCTCGCTGATTGCCGTCTTTATCCCCTTGCTGTTCATGACCGGCCTGGTCGGTCGCATGTTTCGTGAGTTTGCGCTGACCCTAACCATCGCCGTGGTGATATCGGCGGTGGTATCGCTGACCTTGACCCCGATGATGTGCTCACGGCTACTGCGCCATCAGATCGGCGCAGGCGCAGGACGGCTGTCACGCTTCTTTAATGCGATCATCGACGCGGTGATCGAGGGCTATCGGCTGAGCCTCGAATGGGTGCTGCGGCACGAGCGGGCGACGCTTCTGACCACGCTCGCCACGGTGGTCATCACCGTTGTCCTCTACATCGTCGTACCCAAAGGCTTCCTGCCTCTGCAGGATACCGGCGCCATCACGGCGGTGATGGAGGCTGGCCCGGAAGTCTCGTTTGCCGAAATGGAACGGCTGCAGGCGAAGGCTGCCGGCGCCATCGGTGCCGACCCCAACGTTGCAAGCGTCATCTCGCTGGTCGGCGTCAGCAACATCAACCCAACGCCCAACTCGGGTCAATTGAAGATTACCCTCAAGCCGCGCCAGCAACGCAGCTCAGGCATTAGTGCGATCATTGAGCGCCTGCAAGATGCGGTCGGCGGTATTGCCGGGATTACCGTGTACTTCCAGCCGGTGCAGGATATTCAGATCAGCACCATCATCAGCCGCGCACAGTATCAGTACACGCTGGTCGGTAGCGACGAGAACGACGTGCGCATCTGGTCGGCACGCCTGCTCGAGCAGATGCGCGAGGCGCCCGAGCTGCGCGAGGTGGTCTCGGAAGCGCAAGACGGCGGCTTGCGAGCGATGGTGCGCGTCGACCGCGAGATGGCCAGTCGACTTGGCATTTCCATGCAGGCGATCAATGACGCGCTCAACGACGCCTTTGGACAGCGGCAAATCTCGACCATTTATGCCCAGGCGAACCAATATCGCGTGGTGCTCGAGGCGATGCCGCAATACCAGAACGATCCAAACGCGCTGGCGCGGCTGTACGTACCGGGCACGGGCGGCGCCCAGGTGCCATTGAGTGCCGTCGCCAAAATCGAGCGCAGGACGGCACCGCTGGCCGTATTTCACCAGGACCAATTCCCGTCCGTCACCATCAGCTTCAATCTCGCGCACGGCGCCTCACTCAGCGATGCGGTATCCGTTATCGGCAAGGCGCAGCAACAGATAGGCATGCCCTCCTCGGTCGTGGGTAGTTACTCCGGCGATGCCGATGAGTTCACGCGCTCACTCGCCGGTCAGCCCTGGCTGATTTTGGCGGCCATCATCACGATCTACATCGTGCTCGGAGTTCTGTACGAAAGCTTCGTTCATCCCTTTACCATTCTAACCACACTGCCGTCGGCCGGCATCGGCGCCGTGCTCGCCCTGATGCTATGCGGACTCGATCTGTCGCTGGTAGCGCTGATCGGCATCGTGCTGTTAATGGGCATCGTGAAAAAGAACGCGATCATGATGATCGATTTCGCGCTGGAAGCGGAACGCACGCAGAAGCTCAGGCCGCGCGAGGCCATCGTGCAGGCCTCGCTGTTGCGTTTTCGGCCGATCATGATGACGACGTTGGCCGCCCTGTTCGGCGCGCTACCCTTGGCGCTCGAAAGCGGTACCGGCTCGGAGCTGCGCAATCCGCTGGGCATCACCATTATCGGCGGCCTGCTGCTCAGCCAGCTGCTGACGCTTTATACGACGCCCGTGATTTATCTGGCCATGGAGCGCGTACGCGCGCGACTGGCGCCGAGCCGCCAGCCGTACCCATCGGCAGGAACCGCCGGGCAAGCCGCGGAGTAGGCGCCGATGAATTTCTCGCGGCCCTCCATCGAACGGCCTATTGGCACTTCACTCCTCGCCTTTGGCCTGCTGCTGTTGGGAATTGTTGCCTACCGCTTTTTGCCGGTCGCCAGCTTGCCGACGGTTGAATTCCCGACCATCAACGTCACGGCACAGCTGCCGGGCGCCGATCCGGAGATCATGGCGGCGACGGTTGCCGCACCCCTCGAGCGGCATTTGGGCGAGATCGCTGGGCTCAACGAAATGACGTCGGTGAGCTCGCTGGGCTCGACCCGCATCAGCCTGCAGTTCGACCTCGGGCGTAGCATAGAAGGCGCCGCGCAGGACGTGCAGGCCGCCATCAATGCCGCCGCGAGCGACCTGCCTGCCGATATGCCGTCGTTGCCGCGCTACCGCAAGTCCAATCCGGCCGCCGCTCCCATTCTTATCCTGGCGCTTACCTCCAAATCTATTGCAGCCAGCGACTTGTACGATGCCGCCGACACCGTGATCGCGCAGCGGATCTCGCAAGTGGAGGGCGTGGCCGAAGTGCAGGTCGCCGGCGCCGAGCAGCCCGCCATCCGCATTCGCGTCGATCCGGGTCGCCTGGCGGCCATGGGGGTGAGCATCGAGGATGTGCGCACTGCCATCACCGGCGCCAACGCCATGGCCCCGCTCGGTATCATTGACGGCGAGCAGCGGGCCATTGCGCTTGAGACCAACCCACAGTTGCGCAAGGTCGAGGACTACCGGGACATCGTTATCAAGGTGGTGAACGGCACCGCGGTGAGGCTCTCCGCGGTGGCGAGTATCGAGCAAGGTACGCGCAACGCGCGTTCTGCGGCGCGGTTCAATCACCAACCGGCGGTGCTTTTGACCATCGTCAAGAGTGCCGATGCCAACGTGCTCGATACCGTCGATCGGATCCAGGAGATCCTGCCCGACATCAAGCGCTGGATCCCGGCCGGCATCGACATTTCGGTATTGTCCGACCGCACGATGACGCTGCGGGCCAGCGTGCACGACATGCAGCTCACGCTGGGTCTATCAATCGTGCTGGTCATGCTGGTGGTCTACGTCTTCTTGCGGCGGCCGACCCCCACCATCGCCGCCGGCGTCACCGTGCCGCTGTCGCTGGCGGGTACCTGCGCCGCCATGTGGTGCGCCGGCTTCTCGATCAACAATTTGACGTTGATGGCCCTGGCCGTCTCCGTCGGCTTTGTAGTCGATGATGCCATCGTCATGATCGAGAATATGTACCGCAAGCTCGAGTCGGGCTCAGCGCCGCGTGCCGCCGCGCTCGAAGGCACGCGGCAAATCGGCTTCACCGTCATTTCCATCAGTGTATCGCTCGTCGCCGCCTTCATCCCGTTGTTGTTCATGGACGGCGTGGTCGGCCGGCTGCTCAGAGAGTTTTCGGTGACGCTGGCCTTCGCCGTCGCCGTTTCGACGATCGTGTCGCTGACGGTGACGCCCATGATCTGCGCGCATTTCATCAAGTCGGTGCCGAGCGTCACTGCCACGCGGCTCGATCGCGTCATTGAAGCCCTGTTCGGCTGGATGGTGCGCGGCTATATGCGCACGCTGGCCGTGGCGTTGCGGCACCCGCTGATCATGCTGTTGGTCACGCTGCTGACCGTGGCTCTGACCGTCAATCTCTACGTGAACACCCCCAAGGGGTACTTTCCGCAGGACGATACTGGACTGATCTTCGGTTCCACGCGCGCTTCAGCGGACATTTCTTTCGAGGCCATGAACAAGCTGCAGACGGCGGCGCTCGAACGCATCCTGGCCGATCCGGCGGTGGCCAACGTCGGCTCCTCGGTCGGGGCCTCCGGCTTTAATGCCTCCGTCAATCAAGGGCGCATGTTCATTGCCCTGAAGCCACTCGATGAGCGGGATGGCCTGACGACGGCACGCGTGGTCGAACGCCTGCGGCGCTCGTTGGCGCGAATCGGAGGCATCAGCGTCTACCTGTCGCCGGCGCGCGACATCCGCACCGGCGCCCGCCAGAGCAACTCCGACTACCAGTTTACCTTGTGGAGCACCGACATTGGCGAGCTCTATTCTTGGTTGCCGAAGGTGGTCGATCGCGTCAAGCAGGTGCCCGGCATCACCGATGTCAGCACCGATCGCGAGCAGGGTGGTCTGCAGGCAAGCATCACGATCGACCGGCAGACGGCGTCGCGTTTGGGCGTGCGCGTGGAGGACATCTCCAATGCGCTAGCCAACGCCTACTCTCAGCGCCAAATCTCCACCATCTACACCCAGCGCAACCAATACCGGGTGATCCTCGAAGTGGAACCGCGCTATCAGAAGGACCCCGCGGACTTCGCCCACATGTTCGTGCCGGGCAGTAATGGTGTCCAGGTTCCTCTCACCAGCGTCATTCGCACGGACAAGTCGCTGGCGCCTCTGGTCGTGAACCATCAAGGGCCGTTTCCGGCATTCACCATCAGCTACGGTCTGCGCCCGGACATGTCGCTCGATGAGGCCACGCAGGCCATCCGCGCCGCCGTTGCCGAACTGCATTTGCCCGACTCGATTCGTGCGGACTCCGCGGGCGATGCCAAGGCCTTCGCGCAGCAGGCCAATTCGCAAGTTCTGCTCATTGTGGCAGCGCTGTTGGCGGTCTACATCGTTTTGGGTGTGCTCTATGAGAGCCTCGCCCACCCGCTAACCATTATCTCGACCCTGCCGTCGGCTGGCCTCGGCGCCTTGATCGCGCTTCGACTTGCGGACATGGAACTCACGGTGATCGCCTTCATCGGCATCATCCTGTTGATCGGCATCGTCAAGAAAAACGGCATCATGCTCGTCGATTTCGCCCTCGAGCAGGAACGCGGACACGGCCTTGCGCCGCAGCGGGCTATTTTGGAGGCCGCGCGCGAGCGCTTCCGACCGATCCTGATGACGACATTTGCCGCCCTGCTCGGGGCCGTACCGCTGGCCGTCGCCGTCGGCCCGGGCTCGGAATTGCGCCGTCCATTGGGCGTGGCCATCATCGGTGGGCTCTTGGTGTCGCAAGTGCTCACCCTGTACACCACGCCGATCATTTACCTCTTGCTCGACAAGCTGCATCGGCGCTTCGAGACCGCCCCGCGCCGCGGCAAGGCATCGCCGGCAAAGGAGGTTGCGCTTTCCTGACTCCCGCTTTGCCCTGCCCAGCCCTGCTCAGGCCTTAAGGGACGATCAGCGGGTTGCCGACGCCATAGATCTCGCGCAGCTTGCCGCAGATTTCCCCGTGCGCCAGGCCGGCGCCGGCGCCATCGACCACCGCCTCGAAGACGTTGGCATCGCGGCTTGCCGCTGCGCGCCCGAGCTCGTTCAGGGGCCGCCACGGTCGTGATCGTCGAGGCCGGTCTTGGTGATGAGAATTCGCGCCGGCGAATCAATTGCCGGTGGGGACATGAGGCACCCTGGTTAGGGTGGGTCGCTATGCTGCGCTATGGCCGCCTCGATGTGAAGAGGCCTTCAACAGCAGGCGGGCAGTGGTCCATGCTGCGCGGGTCACCTGCGCCTTGGCGACCCGCGCGCCCCGCCGTTGCACTGGCCCTGGGCCCGTTTTCGTTCCTTGTTGTTCTTGTCGCCACCGGCGCTTGCGAAAGGCTGCCGTTGATCACGGGCAGAGCCGGTGCGCCAACGCGGACCGGTGCCGGCCTCGATCGCAGCGATCAGCGCGCCCATGAGGTTTTGCGAGCCAGATCTCGCTGCCGATCCCGCCGGCGCACCTGCCGCGCAAAGCCCGCGCGGGGTGCCAAGCCAAGCCGCGGCGTCGCTTTGGCGATCTGAGGCAAGATAAGTCCTTTGAGCACGCCTCGGCTTGGGCGAAGATGCCGCCTCAGATTGCAACCGACACCCTCCCAGGGAGGATCCCTTGAGTGACGACATCAGCATCGAATTTACCCGCTTTTCCGCCTTCTATTCGCCGCTCATTGCCACCATGGCGGGGGGGTTTCTAAAAGACGAGGGACTAACGGCGCGCTATACCGTTTCTGCCCCCGGCACATCCGCCATCGCCGGATTGCTCGATGGCAGCGTGCACGTGGCCCAGTCCGCTCCGTCGCAGGGCTTCGTACCCTTGGAGCAGGGCAAAAAACCCGCCGCCGTGCACTTTGCCCAGATCAACGAGCGGGACGGCTTTTTCCTCGCCGGCCGCAGCGCCGAGCCCAACTTCAGTTGGAGCGCGCTGAAAGGCAAGAAGGTCATCATTGATCATGGCGGACAGCCGCTGGCGATGTTCAAGTACGCCTGTTTCAAACGGGGCCTCGACTTTGGCGAGCTGCTGCCGGTTGATGCCGGCTCGACCGATAAGATGATTGTCGCCTTCCGCAACGGCGAGGCCGACTACGTGCACCTGCAGGGTCCCGCACCGCAGCAGCTGGTGCACGATGGCGCTGGCCACATCGTCGCTGCGCTCGGCGATGCCATTGGCCCGTGCGCCTTTTCCAGCCTGGCGGCCACGCGCGAATGGCTGGCAACCGACATGGCGAAGGCCTTCATGCGCGCCTACCGCAAGGCGCGCGCCTGGCTCATCAGCACGCCGGCGGCGGCCGTTGCCAAGGCGGAGGCTGCATTCTTTAGGGACATCGACCTGCCGGTGCTCACCGCCACCATTGCCACCTATCAGAAGCTCGGCAACTGGACGCCACATGTCGAGATTACGCGCCCGGCCTACGTCGCTACCCTCGACATTTTCCAGCATGCCGGGCTCATCACCCGGCGGCATGCCTACGAAGACGTCATCGCTCCGCCTCCAGCTTGAGGAGCCTCGACCATGGCAGACATACTTGGTTGGATCGGCGTCGGCAGCATGGGCCATCGCATGAGCCGGCACCTGGTGGCGGCAGGCCACGCCCTGGTGGTGGCGGATGCCGCCAGCACCGCGCAGGCGCCACCGCAGGCACGCATTGCCGCAGGCAACGCCGAAGTGGCCGGTCTCGCCGATACCATCCTACTGTCCCTTCCCGACGGAAGCGTCAGCGAGGCGGTCGCCGGAGAGCTGGCGGCAGCTGCACCGCGCCGGGTGAAGACGGTGATCGACACCTCGACCATCGGCATCAAGGCCGCCGAGGCGGTTGATGCCATCCTCGCCAAGGCCGGCATTGCATTCATCGATGCGCCGGTCTCGGGCGGCACCGCCGGCGCCGACAAGGCTACGCTTGCCATCATGATGGCTTGTCCGAGCGCAAGCTACGAGCGCTTCAAACCGCTACTTGCGCTAATGGGCAAGCCATTCCACGTGGGGCCTAAGCCAGGCCAGGGGCAGGCCGTAAAGCTCTTGAACAATTTTTTGTCGGCGACGGCGCTGGCGGCAACCTGCGAGGCGATCGCCTTCGGCACGCAGCAGGGCATCGAGATGCAGACCATTCTCGATATCGTCAACGCTTCGACCGGCCGCAATTCGGCAACCGACGACAAATTTCCGCGCCGCATCATGCACGGCAAATACGATGCCGGCTTTGCAGCCAAGCTTCAACTCAAGGACGTACGCCTCTATCTGGAGAACGCGCGCGCCGCCGGCATTGCCGACGAGGTGGCGAGCACCGTAGTTGGCGTGTGGGAAAAAATGAGTGCCGATCTCCCTGGTGCCGATATCACGGAGATGTATCCCTACACGCGCAATGGGCGGCGCCGGTAGCATGCCGACCGCCGTCGCACGCGCGCGGTCGGATCGGGCGGGCCGGCGCGGCCGGTCAATGCGTCGGCTTGGCCACCTCCCTCGAAGGCTTGGGCCAGCGGGCGGCGACCGCGGGTAAGACCTCCGCAATCAGGCGACGCGTCTGGGTCATGACCTCGGCGCCGTCCGCACCCAGCGGCCGCAGCACAAATTTCGATAGGCCAGCCCCGATGTATTCGGCAAGGCGCGCAAGGACGGTGTCGGCGTCGCCGATGGCGAAGTAATCGTGCGCAGAGGTCCCGGTGCGCCGCGCGTAGGCATCCATGGCACGCGCAAGGTGTGGCCTGTCGGCTCCTCCGAAGTAGAAGGGAAAGCCAGCACCGTAGTGATCGGGCTCAAGTGTCCGCCCCAGATCCGTCGTGGCGGCGCGAATGGCGGCGACGACGCGGCCGGCTTCAATTGGCGTTTCGGGGCCGGCCTGCCAGCCGGTGCCATATTGGGCCGTGCGCCGAATGGCAGCCGGCGAGGAGCCGCCGATCCACATTGGCAACGCCGACTGCACCGGTTTTGGCGCGATGCTGGCGCCCGATAGGCGGTAGTGCACGCCGGCAAAGTCGACCTTGTCCTCACGCCAGAGGCGGCCGATGATTTCCAGGGCTTCGTCGGTTTTGCGCCCGCGCGTGGCGGTGTCGAGATGAAGCGCCGCCCACTCAGGTGCCCGCGGGCTGCCGATGCCGAAGGCCGGCAGCAGACGGCCATTCGACAGGACGTCGATGGTGGCACACTGCTTGGCAACCAGCACGGGGTCGCGCAGGGCGAGCGAGACGACATTGACGCCGAACTTGAGGCGCCGCGTCCGCCCCGCTAGAGCGGCCATCACGCTCATCGGCTCCAGGATCGGCTCGCTGCTGACAATGCGGTCGGTCTGCCACAGCGAATCGACGCCGCCCTCCTCGCACAGGTCGACCCACTTCCAGTAGGCCTCAGCGTCCCGGAACGGGAATTCCATCAAGCCTAGGCCAACGGCGATTGACATTGCCGCTCCTCGCGGTTGCCGGTTGCGGCCCACACTCGCGACCTCCGGGCTGTTGGTCAAGGGCGAAGCCATCTCCGATTTGGCTAGCCGGCATGGCCGTGAACGGACCGTTTTGTTGTGCTGGCGCCGAGCAATCGCAAAAGTTCGCAGTGGCGCCACTTTCCTAACGTTGAGTATGGCGCCGCCAGACGAGGAAGGCTCTTGCCGCCTATCGGGTTCGGCGGCCAGCGCTAAGCGTGCAAGCTGCTTCTTCCACATTGCAGGACCCGCGAATTGCCCTTTTTGGAGATCTGCCCATGAAGCGCCTAATGGCTTTGCTGCTCGGCATCATGCTGAGTGCCCCCGCCCTCGCGCAATCACCTGCGGCGCCGCCGGCGGCGGCCGCCGCAAACGCTGGCGTGCGCTATGCTCCCGGCGCGCACCGTCTCGGCGACGGACAGTATCGCGCCGAGGTCCGGCGGCGCGGTTCCGCCGGCGATGCGGAGGAGATCGCCTGGAGCAGTGGACCGCATGCCACGATGGCGGACGCCCTGCGAGAGGCCTGCAAGATGATTGCGACCGTCTACGCGCCGGGCATGCCATGCCCCGTCGCAGCTCCGAAAAAGGCCGCCACGCCGTCGAGTGAAAGCAAGCCGGCGGCCAAGGCGGTGGCGCTCAGCGGTGCCAAAGCCAACGGCGGACCGGTGTCCCCCGTGAGCGGCTATCAAGTGCGCGGTTGTGCCTTTTACGCCCTTGTCAACGGTCGCGTCGTACAGCGTTGCCCGAGCGAAGGCGCACCGGGCACCAAGCCGTTTTGGTACAACGAGGATGCCTTTGAAGGAGGCTATGGCGGCTGGGGACGCTAACGGTCCGTCGGCCGTGCGCCACACGGTACCGATCGGTGAATGTTGGCTTGTCGTTGGCACGCCGAGCCGCCCCGAATCGGCTAGAAAACGCCGATGCTTGGCGGTGGGGCGCGGGCAGCGCGCCCAATGCGGCAGGGGTTGGCGAGAATGCAGGTCTTGGGCACTGGGGCGAAGCGGGCGCTGTCACGAGGCGACTTCGTCAAGCTCCTGCGCTCCCGTTCTTTGCCCTTGGTGCTGACCGCCTGGTGCGTCGGGTTGGAGATGGGCTGGGCCTGGATGATCTTTTTCCATGGCTTTGCCATCGACAGTGGCATCGCCGGTGTCACCACGGCCATGATGGCGCTGGCGGGGTCGGCATGGATGGTGCAGTACAAGGCGCGGGCCGACGAGCAGCCGTTCGAGAAGTATGTCGCTGATGCCGCTGCGGCCATGCGCGATGAGGCCTTCGTGCTTTTGAAGATGGCCGAGATGGAGGCGCAACCGGAACCGGCCGCCGAGGCACGTACGCTGGCCGATCAAGTGGAACGTCTCCGCCGCTGTCTCAAGGTATTTCAAAAGGGTGCTCCCTACACGCAGATCAGAAACTACGGCGCCCGCATGCGCATAGAACAATTGGAAGAGGAGGTCAGCGAGCAGGTCGGCCTGCTCGATCGGGAAATTGCCATCCTCGGCACCTATCCGACCAAGAACGTGGTGCAAGTGGCCAAGCAAAAGTGCCGGCGCGCCACCGAAGGCATTCTTGCCAGCACCCAGCAGGTGTGCGAGGTGCTGGGTTACGAGGCGCAGCTGCCGTCGGACGCGGAGGTGTTGACGCGCACCTTGGGCTTGCGGGCAGCCTGAACCTGGCTTGGCCTTCACCCTTCGAAGGGCACGCCGGAGCGAGCTTCCCACTCCGGCCGATGCCGACAGTCGCCATCAGACGCGGCCTATGGCGGTACGCGCAGCCCGGGCTCGGCGCCGCCCTCCGGCTGGCGTCCAAACAGCCCCGCCAGATCGATGATGAGCTTTGCGGCCAGCGTGGCATCGAGGCTGCTGTTGAGCCGGGCCGCTTTGGCCGCCGCGTTGATCCGGCCGAGGGCGTCGTTGAGGGCTGCAAGCGTCCAGCCGCGGCAGTGCTGCTCGACGATGGCCTTACGGCGGAAGTGCAGCGGCGGGCGCTGCTGGCGCAGGATGTCCTCGAGCGCCCGGCCAGCCTCGAAGGCGCTGCGCATGGCGTGCAGGCGCACAAAATGGCGTTGCAGGGCGGCGATAATCGCTTGTGCGTTCTCGCCACCGGCCACGCAGCGGTCGCATTCGTTGACGGCCGCCTCGAGGCGCCCCGCGCCGGCGGCCAGGACGACCCGGTCGATCGCGAGTTCGGCGGCGTCGCCAACGGCGGCGTCGACGTCCGCTTCCTCGATTTTTCCCTTGCCGCTGGCGTAGAGGGCGAGCTTCTCGATTTCGGCGCGCGAGAGCGCCCGGTCGGCCCCCAGCCGGGACAGCAGCAATCTCAGGGCCTCCGGGGCAATCTGCAAACCCGCGCTAGCCAGCACCTCCCTGGCCACGGCCTCTAGGTCGCGCGCCTCATCGGGAAAGCAGGCGATGGCCGCCGCCGCCGCGGATTTCTCAAACAGGCTACGCAACGCCTCGTCGGGACGCAGGTTGCCGGCCTCCACGATCAGATATCCTTCGAACGGGCCCTCTTCGAGCAGCGGCCGCAAACTGGCAGCAGTAATGCGGCGGCCGGCGCTGGCGCGCAGGATTTTGCGGCCCGAGAACATGGGCACGGTCTTGAGTTCGACGAGCAGGCGGTTGGGGTCGTCGTCCAGGCTCGAGTCGTCAAGCCTTAGAATCTCGCCCGGCGGATCGTACGCGGCCGCCAGGCGTTGGGCCAGCCGAGCAGCGCGTTCCAGCACCAGGCCAGCATCACCGCCATAGAGCAGGATGGCCTGCGGTAGGCGGTCGAGCGCCCGCAAAAAGGCGTCGGCTTGATGGGTCTTCACGGTGACCATGGAGCATCCCGGCGCGCAGGGTCGGCAGGCGCTTGACCGGCAGCGTGAACGGCCGACGCCTGGTCTTAGGCCGCCCCGGAGAGATAGGCCGCCAGACGCGTTTTCAGGTCGTCGGCGACCGTGCGCGCGGCGCGGTTTTCCGCGTCCTCCCGGGCCCTTACGTTGGAGTAGATGGATTGGAAACGCTCGTAACCGGCACGCGCGTGGCTGGTGCCCTGAAACACCACCTTCTTGTCCTTGCTCTTGATATCGATGAGGCGGAAGGAGGCCTGAATGGCGTAAATTTGCCCCAGCGCCTCGCCCTCGTTGGTCACCAGCGTAGACAGCACCGATTCCCTGACGACCACCTCGAGACGATGGGTGGGCGGCAGCGGGTTACCGCCGCCGGTGCTCTCGAAAATCAATTCATTCCTGATGCGCTGCCCGACACGGCCCGGGATCGGGGCGTAGTCAACTTGCGCCAGGCGCTCCTGCGTGCCGACCCCGGAGGCGGTTGTACCATAAAGTGGCCGAAAACCGCCACTGCCGCACGCGCTCAACGCCGGCACGGACGCGAGCAGCAGCGAAAGTCCCCGCAAAAGACCTCGGCGGCTCATCGTCTGAGCCATGCGAGCCTTATCCGACGACATTCACAATCCTCTGCGGCACCACGATCACCTTTTTGACCGGTCGGCCGGCCAATGCGCGCGCCACCGGTTCAAGACCCAGCGCGGCGGCTTCGATCTCGTCCGTGGTGGCCGTGCGGGCGATCGTAAGTTCATCCCGTCTCTTGCCATTTACCTGTACGGCAATGGTAATCATATCGTCAACGAGCAAGGCCGCTTCCGGCGCGGGCCAGGGCTGATCTGCTAGCAGTGTGTTGTAGCCAAGCCGCTCCCAGCAATCCTCGCCCAGGTGTGGCAGCATCGGTCCCATCATCTGTACCAGCAATTCTGTCGCCTCGCGCACGGCCCAGGCCAAACCGTCTCCCGCCTTGTCCAGCGCCGCCGATAGGGCATTGGTGAGTTCATAAAGCTGGGCTACGGCAACATTGTAGCGAAGCCCCTCAATATTTTGTGAAACGCTGTTCAGGGCCCGGTGCGCAAGCTTGCGCAGCTGGAGGGCCTCGGCCCCAAAGGTGCCGGGCCTGGTTGCGGCGCCGTTGGCCGGTCTGCGCTGGGCCACCTCATCGACGAGCCGCGAGATGCGCTGGACCTGACGGGCGGCACCTGCCACCCCGGCCTCGGTCCAAATGATGTCACGATCCGGGGGGCTGTCGGACACAATAAACAGCCGCGCCGTATCGGCACCGTAATGCTCGATGATGTCGTCGGGATCGACGACATTCTTGCGCGATTTCGACATTTTTTCGGGCGAACCGATGGTCACCGGCTGGCCGTTGCTTACGGCTGTAGCCCGGCGCTCGCTGCCCTCCCCCTCGATCTTCACTTCGCCCGGCAACAACCACTCGCCCGTCTCGCTGCGGTAGGTCTCGTGGATGACGATGCCTTGCGTGAACATGGAGGTAAACGGCTCGTCGATCTCCGCGTGCCTCGTCGCCTTCATGCCGCGCGTAAAAAAGCGGGCGTAGAGCAGGTGGAGGACGGCGTGCTCCTTACCGCCGATGTACTGATCAACCGGCGCCCAGTAGCGCATCGCCTTTTTGTCGGTTGGCGTCGCGGCGTGGGGTGCGGTGAAACGGAATTGGTACCAGGAGCTGTCGACGAAGGTGTCCATAGTGTCGGTTTCGCGCAGGGCGGGTGCGCCGCATTTGGGGCAGGCGACGTGTTTCCAGGTCGGGTGATGATCGAGAGGGTTGCCCGGCTTGTCGAAGGTCACGTCCTCGGGGAGCGTTACGGGGAGTTCCGCCTGCGGCACCGGGACAATGCCGTCCTTGGCGCAGTGAATAACGGGAATGGGACAACCCCAATAGCGCTGGCGCGAAATCAGCCAATCGCGCAAGCGGTAGTTGACCTTGCGCACGCCGAGGCCTTGCGCCTCGGCGCGTGCGGCGATCTCCGCCTTGGCCTCATCGATACTGAGCCCGTCCAAAAACTGAGAATTGATCATGGTGCCTTCGCCAAGATAGGCCTCCGCGCCGATCGCAAAGGTGGCGGCGTCGGCACCCGGCGGCAGCACCACGGGCAGCACAGGCCGCCCGTACTTGCGGGCAAAATCGAGGTCGCGCTGGTCATGCGCCGGGCAGCCGAAGATGGCGCCCGTGCCGTAGCCCATGACGATGAAATTGGCGACATAGACCGGCAGCTTGAGCTCCGGTTGGAACGGATGCACGGCGAGGATGCCGGTATCCACTCCCTTTTTCTCCGCCCGCGCCAAAGCCTCCTCGGTGGTGCCGATCTTGCGGCAGTCCTCGATGAAGGTGGCAAGGTCTTTGTTTTTCTTGGCAAGATGCTGGGCGAGCGGATGCTCCGGCGAAATGGCCATGAACGAGGCGCCGAAAATCGTGTCGTGGCGAGTGGTGAAAATCAGCAGCTTCTCCAGCTTCTTGGGCAGCTTTGCACCTTCGAGCGCGAAGGTGAGCTCCAAGCCCTCGGAACGGCCGATCCAGTTGCGCTGCGAGGTACACACGAAGTCCGGCCAGGCGCTGGCGAAGCCGTCAAGCGCCGCAAGCAGCTCCTCGGCGTAAGCCGTGATCTTGAAGAACCACTGGGTGAGGTCGCGCTGCTCCACCACCGCCCCCGAACGCCAGCCGCGCCCATCGATCACTTGCTCGTTAGCGAGCACGGTGTTTTCGACCGGGTCCCAATTGACCTTTGCCGTCTTGCGGTAGGCCAGCTTCTTTTTCAGGAAGTCCAAAAACAGCCGCTGCTGGTGCGCGTAATAGGATGGATCGCAGGTCGCGAATTCGCGGCTCCAGTCGATGGAGACCCCCATGGCCTTGAGCTGCGCGCGCATGGTGTTGATGTTGTCGTAGGTCCAGGCGCGCGGGTGGATCTTGCGTTCCATGGCGGCATTCTCAGCCGGTAGCCCAAAGGCGTCCCAGCCCATGGGATGCAGAACGTTGTGGCCCTTGGCGCGCATATAGCGGGCCATCACGTCGCCCAACGTGTAGTTGCGCACGTGACCCATGTGGATGCGGCCCGACGGATAGGGGAACATCTCGAGCTGGTAGCGCTTGGGCTTCTTGCTCTTGTCCTGGGTGTGGAAGGTGCCGCGTTCGGTCCACACCTGTTGCCAGTGCTTCTCGCGTACGGGCGCGTTGTAGCGTTCGCTTGCCATGCTGCCGTCCATGATCCGAGCCGAAACCTGCTTCGCCTCGTGGCGGAAAAATCGAAATTTTCTTCCATGAGCCGAAGGTCATGCTAGCGTCACGGCGCAAGGAGGACATCATGGGGACCCCGTGGGCCCAAGAACCGCCACGACACCCGCGCGCCTGCCGCCAGCCGCGACATTGGGTGCCTCTCATGGCGAAAAAGTCGGGCGTTGTCGACATGAGAGTCCGCTAGGCGAGGGTTAGAAGCTCCCATCCATGCCCGCCGCCGCCAATCCGAGCCTTCCTCTGCCGGCCTTGCCGCTCCCGCTCGGCCTGGAAATGACGGCCGGCCGGAAGCCCTGCCTGGCGGCCCGAGTTCCCCTGGCGGAGCCCACGGCCCAGCCGATCTTGAGGCCAACCTCGGTCGCGGCCAGGCTACGCCTGGGAGGCCCGGGGCGGTGCCGCAAGCGCGCGCGGCCGAGCCCCACCGTCGCAAGGACGGTCCGGCCGCCGCACCGGCAGCGAGGCGGCCGCCCACGATCGGCCCGGAGCCCGACTGAGCAACGTTGCGCCTCGGCCGCCCACAAGGCATTGCCGCGGCTCGGCATCTTGCGGTCGAAACGGTGCCGGCGCGACACGCTTTTTGTCGGCCGCCGACCCCAACCCCAAGAGCTGCTCGCGAGCGATGGGCAGCGGCCACAGCTTGCGGCCAAGCTTGCCTCGCGGCCGCAAGGAAAGGCGCACGCCGCATGAACCAAGCGAACTCCCCCGCCCGCCTCGCCGCCGTCCGCTCCCGCATTGCCGCCGCGGCCGCGGCCGACAAGCGGTCCCCCGCGGCGGTGACCCTCATCGCCGTCAGCAAGACCTTTGGCCCCGAGCACGTGAGGCCCGTGCTCGAGGCCGGCCACCGGGTCTTCGGCGAAAACCGCGTGCAGGAAGCCAAGGCCAAATGGCCCCCGCTGCGGCAGGCCTATCCGGACCTCTCGCTACATCTCATCGGTCCTTTGCAATCCAACAAGGCCAAGGAGGCGGTGCTTCTGTTCGACGCCATCCACAGCATCGACCGCCCCAAAATTGCCGAGGCGGTGGCCGAGGCCATGCTCAAGCAGGGCCGGCGACTTCAGCTTTTTATCGAAGTCAACACCGGCGAGGAATCTCAGAAGGCGGGCGTGCTGCCGCGTGAGACCGCCGGCCTGCTGCGCTTTTGCCGTGAAGAGCTCAAGCTCGACATCGCCGGCCTCATGTGCATTCCACCCGCCGAGGAGGCACCCGGCATTCATTTTGCCTTTCTTGCCAAGCTCGCCGCCGAACTCAACCTCGCCCAGCTCAGCATGGGCATGAGCGCCGACTTCGAGACCGCCATCCACTTTGGCGCCACGCACGTGCGCGTCGGCTCGGAGATCTTCGGCCAGCGCACCTAAGTGGGCCCGCCGCGTCGCTGCCTAGCGCGGGCACGTCTGCCGTGCCGGTGGCACTCAAGCGCAACGGCTTGGCCGACCGGCGCGCAATATTTGCCCACAACCCCGCGCGGCACTCTCGCTTGCCGGCCGCGACCTGCTAGTGTCCACACTGATTCGCGCCACTGTCCCTCACGTCCCGGCGCACCGCAGGTCAGGACAGCTCAGCCGCCCGCCGCCGCCGCGCCGTTCAGCGTGCCCGGCGGTTGCCGCTGGAGCCACTGGGCCGATGGGCCGATGCGAGGAGGCGGGTGTCATGGCGGACGGCAGCAGGACCTCGGCGCTCGAGGTAGAAGCAAACGCGGCCGCGGCCGAGGCCGCACGCGAGGCCAAGGCCGAGGTACTGCAAGGCGGCCTCACCATCACCAGCGCGGAGAAGTTGGCAAGCCCGGCGCGAGCGCAAGCCGCCAAAGGCAAAAAGCCGCGCTGGTCGCAATTCGTGGTCGACGTCTGGATCACCTCCTTTAACTCGGTCGAGTTCGGCCTCTACAAGCACAGTCGGAATCGGGCCAAGTCGCGCCAGTTCACCACCGACATGGATATCTTCGCCGAGGTCATCGAGAACGGCGAGCGCACCGGCTTGCTCGGCTATCGCGAGGATCTGTGGCGCAAGAACACCGGTATGGACAAACGCCTGGTGTTCAAGCTGTTCAATGAAACCGTGAACTGGCGCGCCACCATGGACCTCATGATCGGGCGCAGCCTGCAGCTGACGCTCGGCGCGCGCGGCCTGCCGGTCACCTGTTTTTCTATCAACGTCGGCGACCATGAGAACGTCGTCTATCTTGAGCGTTCGGCCAACAAGTGGCCCCTGTTGCCGGAGGATTTCTCGTTTTTCCTGCTCGAGGGCGGCAAGCCGCAGTTCTTCCGGCTGCGTCGCGATTTCATCGATCTCGGCGGCGACTACACCCTCTACAATCAAGAAAACCAGGCGATCGGCAACCTCGACGGCAAGGTGTTTTCGATCGGCGGCAAGTGGCGCGGGCGGGTCGAGGCGCAGCATGCCGATGCGCGCCTGATGGTCGTGCTCAAGCTGTTCTGCGGCATGCTGATCTTCAATGCCGACTGCCGCCGCCACATGCGCCGGCTGGCGCGCGAAATCGCGCGCGGCAAGTACGTACCCAAGCTCGAGAAGCAAGAGGCCGACCTCTACATGAACCCGCGCCGTGTGCGCTAACGCGGGCTATGCGGTTTGCTGCGGTTAGGCAGCTAGCTTTGCAAGCGATCGACGAACGTCACGAATTCCTCCGGCGGCATGCGCTCGGGGGTGAAGGAGTTGACCTTGGCCGTGCCATCGGGATAGCCCAGCGACATGCCGCAAACGATCTGCTGCTCGGTCGGGATGCGCAGCCGACGCTGCAGCACGTCGTAAAAGACCAGGAAGGCGGCCTGCGGGCAGGTCTCGAGCCCGAACTGCCGCGCCGCCACCATGATGGACTGCAGGAACATGCCATAATCGAGCCAGGAGCCTAGCTCCAGGTCACGGTCGATGGAAAAAATGAGGCCGATTGGGGCATCGAAGAATAAGAAATTGCGCCGGTGCTGGGCATGCATCTTGTCTTTGTCGGTACGGCCGATGCCGAGCGTACCATAGAGGCCCCAGCCGCAGGCGCGGCGCCGCGCCAGATAGGGTTCGCGCCATTTTTCCGGATAGTAGTTGTACTCGCGTTGGGCCACCGCCCCTCGGTCCTAGCGCTCGGCCAGGTCGC
>Ga0081540_1000349_pt1 | contig 46658 bp, 35 predicted proteins | sample TabmetS2T1R1_FD_71024 | JGI IMG/M metagenome (GOLD analysis project Ga0081540, IMG submission 71024) | Tabebuia heterophylla rhizosphere microbial communities from the University of Puerto Rico - S2T1R1 | ecosystem: Host-associated > Plants > Roots > Rhizosphere ...
TGGCGACCAGCCACAGCGAGAGAAGGTCCTCTCGGGCCAGCGACTCGGTCGCAGGACGCGAGAGGAGGGGGACACCGTAAACGGCCAGGAGCAGCGTGGCCGCGAGGGTACGGAACGCCGTGACCCAGACCAGGCGCGGGCGCAGCGTGCTGTCGGGGGACGGGACCTCTGCGGCGCTACTTGATGGCACTGGCGATGGAGAAGATGGGCAGGTACATCGCGATCAGGAAGCCGCCCACCACCGCCCCGAGGAACACCATCAGGAGCGGCTCGATCATGGCCGTGAGGCTCGCCACCGCCGTATCGACCTCGTCGTCGTAGAAGTCGGCGATCTTGTTGAGCATCGCGTCCATCGCGCCGGTGGCCTCACCGACTCCGATCATCTGGACCACCATCGGCGGGAAGACCTTGGTCTCGAGCAGCGGGCCGGAGATGTTCTTTCCCTCGGCGATCTTGGTGCGGACGTAGAGGATTCCCGCTTCGACCGTGCGGTTCCCGGCGGTCTTGGCCGTGACGTCGAGGGCGTCCAGGATGGGTACGCCGGAGCTGATCATGGTGCCCAGGGTGCGGGTGAACCGCGCGACGGCGACCTTGCGGATCACCGGCCCGATGACCGGCAGCTGGAGGCTCAGCTTGTCGACGATCTGCCGGCCTTTCGGGTTGCGGTAGAAGGCGGAAGCGCCCACGACGAAGACGGTGATACCGCCGACCATGTAGAGGAAGTTCTTCCTCAGCCAGTCGGACAGGTCGACGACCATCTGGGTGGGCCCGGGCAGCGCCGACCCGAAGTCGCTGAACATCTTGGCGAAGACCGGGGTCACCTTGAGCAGCAGCAACGCGGTGACGCCGATGGCGACCAGGATGACGATGATCGGGTAGACCATCGCGCCCTTCACCTTGCGCTTCAGCTTCTCGGCCTTCTCGCGGTAGTTGGCGAGCCGGTTGAGGATGGTGTCCAGGATGCCGCCGACCTCGCCGGCGGCGCAGAGCTGGATGAAGAGCTCGTCGAAGACCTTGGGGTGATCCTTCAGCGCATCCGCGAAGGTGGACCCGGACTCCACCTTGGCCTTGATGGCGAGCACGACCTTCTTGAAGGCCGCGTTGTCCATCTGGTTCGCGAGGATGTCCAGGCACTGCACCAGCGGCAGGCCTGCGTCGATCATCGTCGCGAACTGCTTGGTGAAGACGAGGATGTCCTTGCTGGAGACCCCGCTTCCGAGGGACGGGAGGTGGAACTCCGCAGGCTTCTTCTTGACCTTGACCGGGGAGAGCCCGAGCGCCTTCAGCCGCGTGTCCACCGCGGCGGAGTCCAGCGCCTCCATCTCCCCCTTCTTGACCTCGCCGGTGCGGGTCCTCGCCTCCCAGAGCCACTGCTTCGGCTTTGGCGCGGACTTGGTCTTCAGCGCGGTGGCGGAGACGGCCATGAGAACGGAAGTCTAGCTCAGGAGCGTGGGGGCATGGGCCGGCCGGTCACGGGTGGGGCGGTGTGTCCCGGGAGCACACTCCCCACTGACCCGCTGGCCAGGATGTTCTTCAGCTCCTCCGGGTCGGACGACCTCCCGAAGGCCTCGTCCTGGGTGATCATCCGCTTGGTGAGGAGCATCGCCAGGCTCTGGTTGAAGGTCTGCATCCCGAACTTCGACTGGCCGACCTGCATCGCCGAGTAGATCTGGTGGACCTTGTCCTCCCGGATGAGGTTCCGGATGGCCGGGTTGGGAACCATGATCTCCAGGGCAAGGCAGCGGCCGCCGCCCACCTTCTGCAGCAGGGCCTGGCTCAGCACCCCCTCGATGACGAACGAGAGCTGGGCGCGGATCTGGGGCTGCTGGAAGGGAGGGAAGACGTCCAGGATCCGGTTGATGGTCTGCACGCAGCTGTTGGTGTGCAGGGTGCCGAAGCAGACGTGGCCGGTCTCGGCGATCACCAGCGCCGCCTCGATGGTCTCGAGGTCACGCATCTCGCCCACCAGCACCACGTCCGGATCCTGGCGGAGGATGTACTTGAGCGCGGTCTTGAAGCTTCGCGTGTCCGCCCCCACCTCGCGCTGGTTGATGAGGCAGTTCTTGTGCGGATGCAGGTACTCGATGGGGTCCTCGATCGTCATGATGTGCTCATGACGGTCGGTGTTGATCTTGTCGATGATGCTGGCGAGCGTGGTGCTCTTCCCCGACCCCGTGGGGCCGGTGACCAACACCAGGCCGCGCGGCTTCTTGGAGAGCTCGGTCACCACAGGCGGCAGGCCCAGCTCCCCGAAGCTGAGGATCTTGAAGGGGATGGTCCGGAAGGCCCCGGCCACCGCGCCCCGCTGCATGTAGAGATTGGCCCGGAAGCGGGAGAGCGCCTTCACGCCGAAGGACAGATCGAGCTCGTGGTCCTCCTCGAACTTGGCCTTCTGCGCGTCGGTGAGCACCGAGTAGCAGATCTGCTTCGTCTCCACCGGAGACAGCGGCGCCGCCTTGAGCGGGACCAGCTCGCCGTCGATGCGCAGCTGGGGCGGGCTGCCGGTGGTGATGTGGAGGTCGGAAGCATTCTTCTCGACCATCGCCTTCAGGAGCTGATGGAGGTTGGCCACGTCTCGGTGATCTTTCTCTAGAAGCGGTCCGGCGCCGTGTTGCCCACCACCTCTTCGAGGGTGGTCACCCCGGCCATCATCTTGCCCAGCGCCGCCATCCGCAGGGTCTGCATCCCCAGCCGGATGGCCTCCTGCTTCAGCTCGGCCGCCGAGGCGCCGTTGATCACCAGCTCCTTGAGGCCGTCCCAGAAGGGCATGACCTCGTAGATGGCGACACGACCGCGGTAGCCACGGTCGTTGCACTCGCGGCACCCGGCCTTCTCGTAGACGGTGAAGCTGCCGATCCTGTCCGGCGGGACCCCCGCGTCGAGCAGCGCCTGCTCCTCGACGGTCTTCGATGCGCGCTTGCAGGCCGGGCAGAGCTTGCGGGCGAGTCGCTGGGCCAGGATGAGGTTCAGCGAGGCCGTGACCAGGAACGGCTCGATGCCCATGTTCAGGAGCCGGCTCACCGTGCCCGGGGCATCGTTGGTGTGCAGCGTGCTCAGCACCAGGTGGCCGGTGAGGGCCGCCTTGACGCCGATCTCCGCGGTCTCGAAGTCGCGGATCTCGCCGATCATGATGATGTCCGGGTCCTGGCGGAGGAAGCTCCGGAGCGCGGCGGCGAAGTTCAGGCCGATGTCGTCGTGCATCTGCACCTGGTTGATGCCGGCGAAGTTGAACTCCACCGGATCTTCCGCGGTGCTGATGTTCACGTCGGCCGTGTTGAGCGAGGTCAGCGCCGAGTACAGCGTGGTGGTCTTTCCCGAACCGGTGGGGCCGGTGACCAGCACCATGCCGTAGGGCCGGTCGATGGCCTCCTTGAACCACCGGAGGGGCTCGGCGTCGAACCCCAGCTTGGTCATGTCCAGCTGGAGGTTGGACTTGTCCAGGAGCCGGAGCACCACCTTCTCGCCGAAGAGCGTGGGGCAGACGCTGACCCGGAAATCCATCTCCTTGCCGGAGTTCCTGATCTTGATCCGGCCGTCCTGAGGGAGGCGCCGCTCGCTGATGTCCAGCGAGGCCATGATCTTCAGGCGGCTGGTGATCGCGTTCTTCAGCTTCATGGGCGGCTTCATCACGTCGTAGAGCACGCCGTCGATGCGGAAGCGGACCCGGAAGTCCTTCTCGTACGGCTCGACGTGGATGTCGCTCGCGCCCTTGCGGATCGCGTCAACCAGGACGAGGTTGACCAGCTTGACGACCGGGGCATCCTCGGCCGCCTTGATGTCGATCTCTTCGTCTTCCTGCTCGCTGACCTCCACCTGCTCGTCGGCCTGACCGAGGATCTCGTCGAGCGACGGACCCCTCTCCGCGTAGTAGCGGTCGATGGCGTCGCGGATGCTGGGCTCGGACGCCACCACCGGCTCGATGTTGTACCCGGTGGTGAACTTGAGGTCGTCGACGGCGTAGATGTTGGAGGGGTCGGCCATCGCCACGATCAGCGACTGGCCTGCGCGGTTCACCGGGATGACCAGGTGCTTCTGCGCGACCTCCTTCTTCACCAGCTTGACGATCTCCGCGTCGATCTCGAAGTCCTTCAGATTGATCGCCGGGACGCCGTACTGCTTGCTGAGGAAGTCGGTGAGCTTGTGCTCCTCGATCGCTCCGACCTTGATCAGGGCCGAGCCGATCCGGGTGCCGTTCTTCTGCTGCTCCTCCTGCGCTTTGCGGAGCTGCTGGACCGAGATCAGGTTTTCCCGGACGAGCAATTCACCGAGGCGGCCGGAGGACATGCGGTTCGCTCTACCCCTTTTGAATCTGACGTGGGACGACAACCGGCTCTCTGCGTCGAGTCACCCGGGTGCCGGCCGCAGCGCCGTGAAAGGTCGATCTAAGAGGTCGGAAAAAAAGGTGTCAAGGAACCGCCGGGGTGCGTGCCAGCACCACCCGTGCTTCCTCGACGTCCCGCTGAATCTGCGCGGTGAGCTCCGACACCGAGGGAAACCGCCGCTCGGGACGCAGCCGCTCCAGGAACTCCACCCGGACTTCCTGCCCGTACAGGTCGCCCGACCAGTCGAGCAGGTGCACCTCCACCGTCACCGCCGACCCACCGAAGGTCGGCTTGGTCCCGATGTTGGCCGCGCCGCCCCGCCATCCCTCGGGGGTCCGGACCCGGACCGCGTACACCCCGGACCCGGGCAGGAGCTCGCCGTGGCTGTCCACGTTGGCGGTGGGGAAGCCGATGCTCCTGCCGCGCCCGTCGCCCTTCACCACCACCCCGTCGAGGTCGAACGGCCGGCCGAGCAGGGCTCGCGCCGCTCCCACCCGCCCCTCGAGGATGTACTCGCGGATGCGGGACGAGGACGCCACCACCCCACCCACCGTCACCGGCTCGACCACCGCCACCACCGCGCCGCGCCGGAGCGCCGCCTCGCCCAGGGTGGCCACGGTTCCGGCGCGCTGCGCTCCATAGGTGTAGTCCCGCCCGACGACCACCGCCCGGATCGCCGCCCGATCGAAGAGCGAGGCCTCGAAGTCCCGCGCCGGCGTCCGAGCGAAGGCGAGGGTGAAGGGCAGCACCACCGCCACCTCCAGCCCCGCGGCCTCCATCAGCTGCAGCTTCCGCGGCAGGGGGGTGATGAGCCGTGGTGCCAGCTCCGGCTGGAGGACCTTCCCCGGGTGGGGCTCGAACGTCAGCGCGCCGGGGCGAGCGTGCCCGGACGCCTCCTTGAAGAGCGCCCGGTGCCCGAGATGCACACCGTCGAAGTTCCCCAGCGCCAGGGCGGTGCCGGCCAGGGCCCGAGCGTCCTCCAGCGAGTGCAGCACCTTCATGTGGCCTGCCCTGTAGCACGTGGTACACGGCCGAGGCATCACGCCCCGATGACCCGAGGTCCCCTCCTCCGCCCGGAACCGGCCGGCGCCGAGTTCCTCAACTTCCTGACGCCTCCCGACTGGAGCGCCGTGTTCGGCGGCGCTGGGCCCCTGGAGCTCGAGATCGGCTCTGGCGCAGGAGCCTTCGCCCTGGGTTACGCCGCAAGCCACCCCGGGGTGCGCTTCGTGGCGATCGAGTGGCGCAAGAAGTACGCGCGCGAGCTCGAGCACCGGGCACGCGCCCGGGGGCTCTCCAACCTCCGGGTGGTGGAGGCCGACGCCCGCGCCGTCATCCCCCGCCTCTTCGCCCCGGGGACCCTGTCCGGCATCCATCTCCAGTTCCCGGACCCGTGGTGGAAGCGTGCGCACCACAAGCGGGCCATCCTCACGCCTGCGTTCGCCACCCTGCTGCTCGGGCTGGCGGCGCCCGGGGCGATCTTCGACGTGCGGACGGACGTGCGCTCGCGCGCCGAGGAGATGCTCGGCACGCTCGAGGCCGCCGGATGGCACAACCCACTCGGTTCCGGCCGCTTCCACCCCCCCGAGCCAGACGACGTTCCGAGCAGCCGCGAACGCCGGTATCTGGAGACCGGGGAGCCAGTGTACCGGGCACGGCTGATCAAGCGGTGACACCCGCATCAGGCGTTTTGACGCTTGTGCCCGGGGCCCGCCTGCCGGACGATGCGCCCCCGCCGTGCCCCGCCTCCTCGCTCTCCTGCTCCTGGCCAGCGCCGGTTGCCACCGCTACCCGGACGACACCCCGGTGGAGGCGTACCGCAGCCTGCTCTCGGCCGTGCAGCGCGACGACGATGCGCGCACCCTCTCCCTGCTCTCGGAGCGGAGCCGGACCGCGCTCCTGGCCCGTGCCGATGCGCTCTCGAAGGCGAGCGGCGGGTCGCTTCACCCCACGCCGGTGGATCTGCTCCAGGCGGACCCGCGGCCCCCGGCGCCCGGACAGGTGACGGTGAAGTCCCAGGATGGCCACGCCGCGGTGCTGGCGGTGACGGCGCACGGCACGGTGCAGGAGGTCCACCTCGTCAACGAGGCGGGGCGGTGGCGCGTCGCCATCCCCCCTCTGGAGAAGTCCGCGGATGGCTGACCGCAAGAGCCGGCGCCCGCCGATGGTCGAGGTGGTCCGGCGCCCCGCGGCGCCCACCTCGCCGTCCACTCCCACGCCGGCCGGGACGCCCGGACCGGTGCGTCCGAGCGCCGTTCCCCGGCCGGGGCGTCCGCCGCCGCGTCCGGGAGGCCCTCCGCACGGGCGCCCCTCTTCGAGAGGGCCGGCGACGCCACCCACCCCCGAGGCCATCACCGCTCTGGCCGCGCGCGAGCGGGTGCCAGCCCGCATCGCCAAGGGCGAGCTGGAGGGGAAGATGCGCGCCCGCGTGTGGCGGAAGCTGCACGCGGAGGAGGCCAAGCGCTTCGACCAGGCCTATGCCCTGATGGGGCAGCACGCCGGCCTCGACCTGGCCGAGGCCTTCGGGTTGCTTCAATCGGGTCTGACGCTCGATCAGTTCCGGGCACGTCAGGCCCGGACCCGCGCCAAGGCCACCGTGAAGGAGGCGCGCAGCGCGGTGTCGGCGGGGCGGGTCGACGGCTGGCTCGCGGACGCGGCGACGGCGAAGGTGCCGCTCGCCCTGGTGCTGGCCGACCGGACGTTGCTCGACGTGCTCCTGGCGACTCACCCGGTGGCGTTCGTCCTCGAGCGCTCGGGCCGGGTGGAGAAGCTCGCGGTGTGCGCGGTCGCACGCCGGTCCACCTGGGACGTGCTCCTCCCCCGGCTGGCGCGCGATCCACGGCTGGCCCAGAAGCCGGTACCGGTGGCGCGCGAGCCCGACCGGCGGCCCCACTCCGACCCGCGCCCGTTCCTTCCCGCGGTCGGGCAGCGGGTCCGGCTGGTGCTGCGCAACGGCTTCACCCTCGAGGAGTCGCTCCTCTCGGTGGGACCCTACGACCTGCTGCTCGGATCCGACGGGACCGAGGTCCTGGTCCCGCTCCACGCGCTGCTGTCGTGGGAGCCCGCCGGCGAAGAAGCGGCGCCCGCGCCCTGACGTCGAGACGACCTGGGTCTGGGCCCGGGCGCTGTCAGGCGTGAAGCCGGCGCGCGAGCCGGTCGTGCACCTGCCGCAGCCCATCCCCCCGGTCCTGGGAGCCGAGCGCAGCCGTGACCACCTCGAGGGTCGCCTCGTCCTCGGCTCTGAGCGTCTTCACCAGCGACGCTGCGGCGTCGAACAGATCCCGGAGCTCGTCCCCGTCACGCAGCCCGTGCCGGGGCACCTCCCGCCTGCCCTCGGCGAGGTCGGTGAGCAGACGCCGGACCCGGTACACCGGACCGGCGATCCGGTGGGTGATGACGATCCCGAGGATGAGGACCGCCAGACCGAACACGACGACCGAGAGGAGGACCAGCCAGCCGATGCGTCTGGACTCCCGCGCCACATCCCGGCGCTGCTCCGCGACCTGAACCTGCTCCGCCTGATACGCGGCATCGATGGCCCGCGACTGTCGCTCCAGCTGCGCGGTGAAGACCGGGTCGTTGAACCGGTCGAGCAGCGTCTTGGACAGGGAGGCGTTTCCCAGCTCGTGGCTGGCCTGCGCGGCCGCTGCCCGCGCCTCCACCGCCCGCTCGGCCTGCTCGGACAGCCTGTTCAGCGCCCGGGCGAGGAAGATGCCGAGCAGCCCCGCGCCGAGCAGCGTGGCCAGCACCAGCACCGCGGTGAAGCGCAGCTGCAGCGGCGCATCGAGCAGATAGTTGCGTAGCTTCCTCTGCCGTGGCGCCATGGTCTCCTCCCTCATGGATTCAGTTCCCAGTCGAAGGTGCTCGCCGCATCCTGGATGAGTCGGGGCACGAGCGCGCGAACGAGATCGACCGGAGCTCCGCCGCTGCCCTTCACCCGCACCTCGCCCAGGATCTGCTTGCTGGGCCAGGTGAGGCACACGGCGGCCATCACCACCGCTCCACCGTCGGTGCGGAGCAGAGTGGGCTGGAGCAGGAAGGCAGGCTTCCCCTTCGCGGTGGTCCTCGGTGCCGACTCGACGGCGTCGCTCCGCGCTCCCGACCAGGTCAATCGCTTCACCAGCCGGCTCCGAGCCTCGCCACAGAGCGCCTCACCCAGCGGCGGGCTCCCCGGATCACGCACCACCTCCACCCAGACGTCCACCGAGGGCTTCCGCTCCTTCACCGTGCGGAGCACGGCCACCGCGCGGCGGATCTCCGACTGCGCCTCGGGAGACGTGTCTCCGGCGTGCGCGACGAGGCATTCCAGCGCACCGAGGTCGTGGAGCTCCGGAAGCGAGCGGGCGACCGCGGTCCGCACCAGTGGCTCGGGGTCGTCCAGGGCGGCGCAGAGGGGTCCGAGGGCCCCCGGAGCCTCCGTCGCCCCGAGCGTCAGGGCGGCCTGGGCCCGCACACGGGCGTCTGTCGCCGTCCCCAGCTGCCGGGAAAGAAAGGCGATCCTGGGGTCCCCTTCGGCCTTCGCGGCTCCGCCGAGGAGCGCCGCCCCGAGCGCCACGGTTCTGAGGGTCCGGGCGGCAAGAGCGGAGGGTTGGGCGCACACGCGTGAGGCCGGGAGCCTAGCAGACGTTATATGCAGGGCTTCCATGGTCCGTACCGCCGCACAGGTCCGCGAAGCCTTCCTGTCCTACTTCGAGAACCGGGGGCACCGCCGGGTGGCCAGCTCGTCGCTGGTGCCGCTCGACGACCCGAGCCTGCTCTTCACCAACGCCGGCATGGTGCAGTTCAAGGACGTCTTCACCGGGCGCGAGTCCCGGCCGTACAGGCGCGCGACCTCGTCGCAGAAATGCGTCCGCGCCGGCGGCAAGCACAACGACCTCGACAACGTCGGCTTCACCGCGCGGCACCACACCTTCTTCGAGATGCTGGGGAACTTCTCCTTCGGCGACTACTTCAAGGAGGACGCGGTCGCCTTCGCCTGGGAGTTCGTGACCAAGGACCTGGGCGTCCCCGCGGACCGCCTCGCGGCGACCGTGTTCGACGGCGAGAAGGGCATCCCCTGGGACGAGGAGGCAGCCCGGCTCTGGAAGCGGATGGGCGTCCCCGAGTCGCGCATCCACCGGCTCGGCTACAAGGACAACTTCTGGGCCATGGGCGACACCGGTCCCTGCGGCCCCTGTTCGGAGCTCCACTACTTCCAGGGCAACGACATCCCCTGTGCCGAGGAGGCCGCGGGCAGGGTGTGTCTCGGCGTGGCCTGCGAGTGCGATCGGTGGCTGGAGATCTGGAATCTGGTCTTCATGCAGTTCGAGCGGAAGGAGAAGGACAGCCCGCTCGAGCCACTTCCGCGTCCTTCGATCGACACCGGCGCCGGCCTGGAGCGCATCGCCGCGGTCGTCGCGGGCAAGCGAAGCAACTACGACACCGACCTCTTCGTGCCGCTGCTGGCCCGTGCCGGCAAGCTCTCCGGCAAGGTCTACGGCCGTGACCCGGCGGACGACGCCTCGATGCGCGTCATCGCCGACCATGCCCGGGCGACGGCCTTCCTCATCTCCGACGGCGTGCAGCCCTCCAACGAGGGCCGGGGGTACGTGCTCCGGCGCATCATGCGACGGGCCATCCGCCACGGCTCCCGTCTGGGCCTCGACGAGCCCTTCCTCCACGAGGTGGTCAAGGTCGTCGTCCAGCAGATGCACGAGGCCTACCCGCAGCTCGAGGAGAACGAGGCCTTCGTTCTCGAGGCCACTCGCTACGAGGAGGAGTCCTTCCGCCGCACCCTGGCTCGCGGGCTCCGCCTGATCGACGAGGAGATGGCGGAGGCGAAGGGGAAGAAGGTCCTCTCCGGCGACGTGGTCTTCCTCCTCCACGACACCCACGGCTTCCCCTGGGACCTGACGCAGATCATCGCCCGCGAGCGCGGCTTCGAGGTGGACCTCGACCGCTACGAGGAGCTGATGGAGGCGCAGCGGCAGCGCGGGACCTTCGGCGGCTCCGGCGAGAAGGCCGTGGCGGACCTCTGGCCGGCGCTCCAGAGGCGGCTCGGGGAGACCGTCTTCCTCGGATACGAGGGCGAGGGGCACGAGGGCGAGGGCACCATCGTCGCGCTGGTGAAGGACGGGCACGAGGTGCTCGAGCTTCGCGCTGGCGAGCGGGGCGAGATCCTCACCGACCGGACCCCCTTCTACGGGGAAGCCGGCGGCCAGGTGGGGGACACCGGGCGAATCGTCGGCCACGGCGAGAAGGCCGAGGCCCAGGTCGCGGACACGACCAAGCCGGTGTCAGGCCTCACCGTGCACGAGGTGCAGATCACCAGCGGAACGCTGAAGCTCGGGGACGTGGTCCAGCTGTCGGTGGATGGGCAGAGGCGCAACTCCATCCGCGGCAACCACTCCGCGACGCACCTGCTCCACCGCGCGCTCAAGGTCGTCCTCGGCGAGCACGTGAAGCAGGCGGGCTCGGTGGTGGCTCCGGACTACCTCCGCTTCGACTACGCACACTTCTCCCCGCCCACGCCCGAGCAGCTGGAGCGGGTGGAGGACCTGGTCAACGGGTGGATCCGTGACAACGCCGGCGCCGAGACCAAGGTGATGGATCTCGACGAGGCGAAGAAGGCCGGTGCGGTGGCGCTGTTCGGCGAGAAGTACGGCGACCGGGTGCGCGTGGTGAGTGTCCATCCGCAATCGACCGAGCTCTGCGGCGGTACCCACGTCCGGCGCACGGGGGACATCGGCTTCTTCAAGATCACCTCCGAGGGCGGCATCGCCTCGGGCGTGCGGCGCATCGTGGCCCTCACCGGCATCGGCGCGGCCGCCTGGGTCCGGGAGATGGATCACGAGATGCGCCGCGCCTCCGACCTGCTGCGCACCTCGCCGAAGGAGCTGGTCCGCCGCGTCGAGGCCACCCAGCGGCGGGTGAAGGAGCTGGAGAAGGAGGTCGAGACCGCCGCCCGCCGGGCCTCGGTCGCCAGCAGCAAGGACGTGCTCTCCGAGGCGCGCGAGGTGAACGGGGTCAAGGTGCTCGCCCAGCGGGTCGATCCTGCCGATGCGAAGGCCTACCGCGGACTGGCGGACCAGCTGCGGGACAAGCTCCGCTCCGGCGTGGTGGTGGTCTGGGGCGAGAAGGACGGGAAGGGCCTGGTCCTGGTCGGCGCGACCAAGGACATCGTGGCTCGCGGGTTCAGTGCCGCCGAGGCGATCCAGGAGGTGGCCCGGGTGGCCGGCGGGTCGGGGGGCGGGAAGCCTGACCTGGCCCAGGCCGGCGGAGCGGACCCGGCGCTCCTGGGCGCGGCGGTGGAGAAGCTGGTCGCCTCGGTCAGAGCCGCCTAAAAAAGCGTTCGGGGGAGTCGCACGGGGTGACGTGCGCTCCCCGGCGCTGGCAGCATTCACGGCCTTCCGTCTACCGGAACCCCATGCGCCGAATCGTTCGACTCGCACCGCTCCTCTTCCTCTCCGGTGCGTGCTCGCTGGCGTACCAGTCCGCCTGGCTCCGGGAATTTCGTCTCGTCTTCGGGGCCTCGACCCTGGCCAGCGCGGCGGTGACCGCGATCTTCATGGGCGGGCTCGGAGTGGGGAGCTGGTTCGGGGGCCAGTGGGTGAACCGCCGCCGCGGCCCGCTGAGGCTCTACGGAAACCTCGAGCTGATCGTCGCCGGCTCGTCGGCCCTGACCCCGGTGCTCATCCTGGGGGTGCGCGCGATCTACCTGGGTCTGGGAGGGTCGCTCGTCCTCGGCCAGGTCGGAGCTTCCATCGTGCGACTGCTGCTCAGCGCGGTGGTGCTGGCCGTGCCGACGCTGGCCATGGGGGCGACACTCCCCGCGGTGGTCACCGCGGCGGCGAATGCCGGGGGCGACGAGCGCCGGTCGGTGGGCTGGCTGTACGGGGCGAACACCCTCGGCGCGGTGTGCGGCACGCTGCTCGCCACCTTCGTCCTCATCGAGCTCTTCGGCATCCGGCAGACGCTCTGGATGGCGGCAGTGGTGAACGCCGGGGTCGGGCTCGTCGCGCGAGGCCTGTCGCGTACCTGGGCCGGCGAGCAGACCAAGCCCAGGGCGGAGGCGCCGGCGAAGGCAACTGGAAGCGCGCGCGGGCAGCGCGTTCTGGTCGCCGCCGCAGCGGTGGTGGGTCTGGTGTTCTTCCTGATGGAGATGGTGTGGTACCGCCTCCTCGGCCCGGTCCTCGGGGGAACCACCTTCACCTTCGGGGTCATCCTCGCCCTCGCTCTCCTGGGCATCGCCGTCGGTGGTGCGCTGCACTCCCTCCTCTCCTCGAAAGGTGGCGGCTCGCCTGCGACGCTCACCCTCACCTGCCTCCTCGAGGCGTTCTTCCTCGCCCTGCCCTTCGTCTTCGCCGACGACCTGGCGGTGCTCGCCGCGCTTCTCCGGTCACTCTCCACCCTCGGGCTGGGAGGACTGGCCTTGGGCTGGGTCGTCGTCGCCGGCGCGGTGATCCTCCCTGCAGCAGTCGTCGCGGGGTACCAGTTTCCGCTGCTCATCTCCCTGCTCCGGCCGCGGAGCCAGGGGATCGGAAGCGCGGTGGGTCTGGGGTACGCGGCGAACACCGCCGGCTCCATCGCCGGGGCGCTCCTGGGGGGCTTCGGGCTGCTCCGCGTGCTGGCTGCTCCCGGAGCCTGGCGCCTCGCGGTGCTGCTGCTCCTCGTGCTGGCAGTCGTCGTGCTCCTCTTCGCCGACGAGCGCCGCATCGCCGCCCGCTGGCGGGGGATCGCCCTGTCCTCGGGGGCCGTGGTCTGCCTGGCCTTGATGATGCTCGCCACCGGCCCATCGGCCGTCTGGCGTCACTCGGGCATCGGCGCCGGGCGGGCGGACCTCTTGAAGAAGTCGGCGACCGAGCTCCGGCGATGGAAGCTCACACAGCGCAGCCAGCTGCTCTGGGAGGTCGACGGAGTCGAGAGCTCGGTCGCGCTGACGACGCCCGACGAGCTGACCTTCGTGGTGAACGGCAAGGACGACGGATCGGCCGTGACCGACAGCGGCACGCAGGTGATGGGTGGCCTTCTCGGCGCGCTCTCGCATCCCTCGCTCAAGCGCGCACTGGTCATCGGCCTCGGGACGGGCAGCACCGCAGGATGGCTCGCCGCCATCCCGGACATCGAGCGGGTCGACGTCATCGAGATCGAGCCAGCGATCGTCGAGGTCGCGCGCCGGGCCGCTCCGGTCAACCAGAACGTCCTGGGCAACCCGAAGGTCCACCTCATCTTCGGCGACGCGCGTGAGGTGCTGCTCGCTTCCTCCGAGAAGTACGACCTCATCTTCTCCGAGCCGTCCAATCCCTATCGGGTCGGGGTGGCCAGCCTCTTCAGCGAGGAGTTCTACCGTGCGGTCCGCGCGCGGCTGAGGCCCGATGGAGTTTTCTTACAGTGGGTGCAGGCCTACGAGATCTTCCCCGAGACGCTCCGCTGCGCGATGGCCACGCTCGCGTCCGTGTTCCCCGAGGTGGAGACCTGGCAGACCCTCGCAGCGGACCTGGTGTTCGCGGCTTCGGAACGGCCGCGCGTCTACGACGTCGAGCGGCTCCGGGCCCGGGCGAGCGCCGAGCCCTTCCGCAGCGCCTTGCGCAAGGCCTGGCACGTGGAGGACGCGGAGGGCTTTCTCGCCTACTTCGTCGCCGCACCGGCGCTCGTCAGGGCGGTCGCCGCCGAGGAACAGGGGAGGATCAACACTGACGATCACCCCATCCTCGAGTTCGGGTTCGCGCGAAGCGTGGGCCGCTCGCGCAGCCCGACGGTCCAGGACCTGAGGGCCAGTGCGCGGGCGACCCACGCCGAACGACCGGCGCTGGTCGGAGACGTCGACTGGGAACGGGTCGATCAGATCCGCATGGAGCTGCAGTCGCTCTGGGACGAGCCGCTGGAGCTTCCGGCCGGCGCCTCCGAGGCGACAGCTCGGCTACATCGCGTGCTGCTCGCCCACCGCGCCAAGAGCTACGCCGAGGCGCGCCGGGAGCTGCAGCCCATGCTGTCCAGCGTGCGCGGACCCATCCAGGTGCCCCTCGCGGCGGAAGTACTCGCCTACACCCGTGCACCCGAAGCGGAAGAGGTGAACAGGAAGCTGGTCGCGTACCAGCCGATCGCGAGCCGCGCCCTTTCCGCCCGGAGCGCGTTCGAGCAGGGCGATACCACCACCGCCGCGACAGCCGTGGAGGACATCCTCCGGGAGCTCCGCACCGGTGACCCCTGGGAGATCCGCGCTGCGTTCGTCTTTGCAGCCCCCCTCGCCATCCAGGTCGCCCGAAAGGACCCTTCCCGCGTCCCCCGACTCGTCCAGGTGCTCGACCAGCCGCTCCCCGTGTACCGGCTCGAATCGGTGCGGCGTCAGGTCTTGATGGCCCTTGCGGAGATCGACCCCGGAAGCTGCATGGCCGCGTTCGCTCCATTCGAGCCGTACCCGCTCTGGGAGGCGAAGCCGCTTGCGCTTCGGGTCCGGTGCTACGAGCGGGCGAGGTCGCCCCTGCTCGCCCGAGCCGAGGCAGATCTCAAGGACTACCTGGCCATGGAGGGCTCGGAGTTCCAGCTTCGAACCAGCGGCTCCCATTCCGCTCCCAGCGCAGGGACCGAGTCCGGAGACGGTCGGTCGAGCCCTCCCTCGGAGCCTGCGCCATCCGCGGGCAAGACCGCTGTGCGGCGCTGACCCACGTCAACCCGGACCACCGGGGAGGGGGGGCCGGCCTGGGGGCGCCGGAAGACTTGGGGGAGAACCGAATTCGGGGCATCTTTGACCCCCACGCATGTCCGCGCCGACGCCGCTCCGCGTCCGGCTGCCCTTCCGCAGCGAGGACGAGTTCGTCGCCAGTTATGGCGCCCACGTGGGCCGTGACGGGTTCTTCCTCGCCACGCGAGCGCCGAAGCCGGTCGGTGCCGCGCTCCTCTTCGACCTGATCCTCGCCGACGGGACCTCGATCCTCCGTGGCGAGGGGGTGGTGGTCCGGTCCACTGCCTCGGGCGAGCGCCCGGGGATGACGCTCCGCTTCGTCCGCCTCGAGGCTGCCGGCAAGGCGCTGGTGGAGCGGATCGTCTCGGGTCGACCCGCCCGCGGCACGGCGCCGGCCGAGGCCCATGCCCACCCGAGCGCCTGGGTGGCGCCGACCGGGCCGAGCGCGGCGCCGCCGACGTCCTCGCGAGAGGCGATGGCCCGACCTGCCCATCGCGAGGCATGGGCGCCACCCGTCGGACCCGCACCTCGATCCCGACCGCTCACGCCCTTTCATCCCTTGCCGGAGGCGAGACCTCCCCCCGCTCCGGAGGAGGTCTCACCCGACGAGGTGGCCGAGGAGGTCACGCCGGTTGCCGTCGCACCCGAGCCGGTCGCGGCGGCGGACGCGGCGGCCTCGGTCGCGACGTCGACCGACGCGGAGGCGGTCGAGTCCACGGAGTCCGTCGCGGCGTCAGTTCCCGGCCCGGCGAGCCGGGAGCCCGAGGACGTCTCGAGGACGCCATGGACGACAGCGGAGGGCGCCGACACCACGGAGCCTGCCGCCTCCGACATCGCCCAGCTGGCCAGCTCCGAGGTGCCGCCCGTCTCCGAGGGGTCATCGAAGGCGTCCGAGGCGTCGTCGAAGGCATCTGACACCTCGGGTGCCGACGTCGGCCCGCCGGTGAGGGCCGAGCGGCACGACGTGCTCGCCACGTCCGAGGTCCCGTCGAAGGTGCCTGACACCGCAGCCGACGAGGCCCCACTCGAGGAGACGTCCCCCGAGGCGTGGTCAGCTGCGCGCGACGGCTACGCGGCGCGTGGTGCCCGTCCGCCGGCCGAGGAACATGCCGGGGCGCCTCCGACCGACTCCGGGAACGCGCCTTCGGGCCCCCCCGCACTCGGCGCACCGCCCGCAGATGCCGGGGCGCCCGACTCCGAGACCGGAACGGTCACGCCTGTCCGACCGCGCCCCCGCCTCACGGGGCCACATCCTCCGCTGGACGACGCCGAGCTGCCGGAGCTGGTGGTCACCGAGTTCAAGGGCCCGGGCCCGCTCCGGCCCGCCGGGCTCGAGCACACCCGGGCGTCGGCGGACGTCCACGCCGCCATCACCCCGCCTGCGGGCACGCTCGTCGCCACGCCGCTCGACGAGCCGCCGCCCGATCCCCCGCAGCGCTTCCAGCTCGATGCGCCGGTGCGCGGGGATGAGCCGCTCCACGATCCCGAGTCGTCCTTCCACGACGTCGCGCGATCGCTGGGGCAGCGCGGATCGGTCCACGATCGGCCCACCTCTCCCATCCCGCTGCTTCCCTCGATGGAGACCCCCGAGGAGCGTCCGGTCCCGCCCCCACCGCCGCTGGACGAGGCCCCCATCCTCGAGGAGGGCGCGATCCGGCTCGATCCCGGGACAGACCTCCCGCGGGCCGATGCGCCGGTCGCCTCTCCGCCGCTCGCGCTGGTTCCGCCGTTCGAGGCACGGGAGCCGGAAGCACCGGGGCCGGACGCGCCGGCTGCCGAGGTGACTCCCGGCGCCGAGCCGACTCCCGCTCCAGTGCGCACCGAGCCGGTCGGAACGACGGAGCTCGGCATCGAGATCAACCCCGAGTCGGTCCGCGCCAGCTGGTTCCACGAAGGGCGAGCCCGGCCGCTGGCCCTCGATCCCCTCGGCGGGGGCCACGAGGTGTCGGTCCGCCTGGTGCGCGAGCCCGGCGCGCCTCCGAGGATGCTCGCGCCCGACGCGCCCGAGGTGCCCCTCTGGGTCGGAGCCCCGCTGCCCTTCCTCGGAGCCCGTGCCGAGCCCGACGTCGCGCGAACCGTGGCGCGCCGCTGGCCCGCGGTGATGGTCCCGGACGACCGCGGAGAGCCAGCATTCATGCTCGAGGGCGGCACGGTCCCTGCGGGCGAGCTGATCGCAACCCTGCTCCGCTGGGTGCGCCATCGCGCCGAGGAGCTGACCTCCCACCAGGCCGGACGAGTGGTGCTCACCGTTCCGGTAGCGTTCAACACGGTCCAGCGCGAGCGGCTGCGCGAGGCCGCGGAGCGGGCCGGCTTCGAGGGCGTGCGGCTGGTCCAGGCACCCACCGCGGCGACGATGGCCTTCGCCCACGGCCGGGGCCTGGCGCGGCGACGGATCCTGGTCTTCCGGATGGGAGCCAGCACGTGCGACATCGCCGTGCTCGCCGCCTCGGGAAACGATCTCGACATGGTCGCCTGCGGCGGAGACGCCTCGCTTGGAACGGCGAACTTCGACGAGCAGATCGCGCTCGCGCTCGACAAGAGCGCCCGCGCGGACGGGGCCGTGCTCCGCAAGCGCATCGCCGACGCGGCGCAGCTGAGGACCCAGCTCGAGGACGCCACCCTGAAGGAGGCCGAGGTCGAGGGCGCGCGCCTCACCCGCATCGAGCTGGAAAGCCGAACGACGACGCTCGTGGAACGTGGGGTGCTGCTCGCCCGCGAGGTCCTTCGCTCGGCGTCACTGGCACCCGAGTCGCTCGACGAGCTGGTCCTGGTAGGCACCGCCACGCGCCTCCCGCATGTGCGGCGGATGATTGAGGACGCGCTGGGCCGCTATGCGCGGACCGACGTCGATGCCAGCGCTGCGGTGCCCACCGGCGCGGCCACGCTCGCGCACCTCCTGACCTCGGCGGGGCCGAAGAGCGCCTCGCGCACGGCGCTGCACGAGGTGCTCGGGGTTCCGCTGGAGATCATCGCCCCCGAGCTCGGGCAGGTGCGGGTGCTCGACCGGAACACCCGGCTCCCGGCGGAGAAGACGCTCACCCTGACCCTGGGGCTGGGCGTCCCCCTGGAGGTGCAGGTGTTCCAGGGGTCGGCGAAGGCCCCGGACCCGCGCAGCTTCCTCGGGCTGCTGCGCGCGCCGGCCGACCGCGCCGGGGACTGGCTCCTCCACCTGTCGCTGGACACCGACGGCATCCTCCGCGCGGCCGCGACGAACCCGAACGGCAAGCGGCAGCCGCTCCAGCTCCAGGCGCCCGCGCCCAGCACCGAGGCGGAGACCCCACCGCCGCAGCGGGTGCCGTCCGAGCCCGAGGCGCCGCCAATTCCGCCCAGGCAGGAGACGGGCGTGCTCGGTGGGCTCAGGCGCCTCTTCGGCCGCCGGTAGCCCCGATGTCCGCCCTCCCGGCTCGCCGCCGCGCGGGCACGAAGCTTGTGATCGCCGGGCTGGTCATCGCCGTCATCGGAGCGCTCGGCCACGTTCCGCTGGGATGCACGCCGCACTGAACGTCCCGATCTGCCAGCCGGGCGAGCACTGGATCCGCGAGGGACGATGCGGTGTGCTCGCGCGGTGGCTCCTCGCGGCCATCGGCGTCACCTTCCTCGGCGCAGCCCTCGTCGCGTGGGGCGGCGGCGTGCGATGGCGGGAGAGCCGTCGAGCGATCACCCCGGCCGAGTGAGCACCGATCGTCAGCTCGGTCCCTTTCCGCGCGCGGGAACGAAGCTCGTGATCGCCGGAGCGGCGCTCGCGATCACCGGGGTGCTCAGCATCACGGCGCTCGCGGTCCAGCTGCTCTGGTACGACCCGCCCTGCCGGCCGGTCGCTGCCTCGAGCTTCACCGGACCGTGCGGGGTCCTCCGGTTGCTCGTCCTGCTGATGCTCCCGATCCTCGCGGCGGGGCTCGTTCTCCTCGTCCGGGGCCTCGTGCTCGTCGGTCGCGAGCGACGCTCAGTCGCGGAGCAGCGCGAAGCGCGCCAGCAGCCGCGCCGGTGACGTCTCTTCCTTCGCCGCATCGAGCACATCCTCGGCGGGCGAGCGGCCCGAGCGTGCTCGCGCCTCCAGCGAGTCGAGGAGCGGGGCATCGTCCGGGTCCAGGTGCTCCAGCCCCACGCGCGCCACCCGCACCATCTCCAGCGCCATCGAGGCCAGCGAGGTCCGGCGAAGCTTTCCACGAAGCCCGTTCCGCTGGGACTCCTCGTGGAACGCCAGGTGCTCGGCGAACGACAGGCGCGGCACGAGCCCCAGCGCCGCGTCGAGCGACGCCTCGTGGTAGAGGAGCCCCCGCCACAGCGCTGCCAGCCCCGCGGTCTGCCCCAGCGAGACCGAATCCGCGCCCCGGACTTCCAGCACCCGCTTGATCCGGACCTCGGGGAAGAGGGTGGAGAGGTGGTCGGTCCAGTCGGAGCGACGCGCCGGCTGCCCCTCGAAACCGTGCTCCAGCAGCTCACCGAACGTCATCGCCGGCGTCTGGTAGTCGCCGTTCCTGCGGACGAAGAGGAGCGGCGCACGCAGCGCCCAGTCCACGTACGCGCCGTAGTCGAACGTCCCGTCGAGCATCCGCGGGAAGTAGCCGCAGCGCGTCGGGTCCACGTCGGTCCACACGTGGCTCCGGTAGCTCATCCAGCCGCTCGGCTTGCCCTGGACCAGCGGGCTGTTGGCGAACAGCGCCACCAGGAGCGGGGTCAGCCGCGCGGTCGCCGTCACCTTCCGCGCGCAGTCCGCCTCCGAGGACCAGTCCAGCGAGACCTGCCCGGTGCAGGTCATCAGCATCATGTCCAGGGCAAGCGCTCCCCGAACCGGGAGCGTGCGCCGCATCATCTGGTACCGCTTCTTCGGAACCCAGGGGATGTCGGCAGTGGTCCCCCAGGGCCGGTACCCGACGGTGACCGGCTGGAGGCCCAGCTCGCGCGCGGCATCGGTGAGCATCCGTGCGTGCGCAACGTTCTCGGCGTGCACCGCCCGTGCCGTCGGCGCCGGTGAGCCGGAGAGCTCGAACTGGCCCCCGGGCTCCAGCGACAGGGTCTCCGCGCCGCGGGTGAGTGCAATCGGCGGGGCACCCGGAGCGTCCCGGAAAGGCGTGTATCCCCCCGATTCCAGCAAGCCCAGCAGCGCACCGATGCCCCGGGGGCCCTCGTAGGGGACCGGGGTCACAGGATCTATCAGGGGATAGAGGAACTTCTCGTGCTCCAGCCCGACCCGGTGCTCCGCCCGCGGCCGCTCCGCCGTCCGGAAGACGTCCACCAGCGCATCAATGGAGGTGACGGCCTCGTCTTCAGTCGGGGCGCGGTCGAGCGACATGCTGGCCCGCGTCTATAACAGTGGTTGCGGGCCGCGCCCGCCCCCTCTCATGCAGGATACGCCCGAGCTGCCAAAGCGCAGTGGTCCATTCGACCTACTCCGGGGTGCGACCTTCCCGCTCCGGGCAGCCGCGCTCGTGTTGCGCGTCCCCCGGCTGCGCCGGCTCACGCTGCTGTGCGCCGCGCTCACCCTCGTCATCTTCGTCGCCTGGGCGTGGGCGCTGTGGACCTTCTTCCCTGGGTTCCTCCAGCGGCTGTGGCCGCACCCGCAGGGACCGGTGGGCTGGCTCTGGGAGCTCACGCTCATCGTCTGCGGCGCGGCGGCGTGGCTCCTCGGCGCGGTGACTCTTCCGCTGCTCGCGCTGGCGCCGCTCGAGGACACCCTCGTCGCGGCCACCGAGTCGGCGGTGGGCGCACCGCCCGCTCCCCCGTCTGGCATTGGCGGGGCCGCCCGTCAGGCAATCTCCGCGGTCGGTCGCACCACGATCCGCGTCATGCTCCTCCTCGCTGGCCAGGCGCTGCTGCTCGTGCTCCAGCTCCTCTTCCCCGCGGGGGCGCCGGTCTGGGCGGGGACCGGGTTGGTCTGGACTGCATTGTTCGCCTGCGCCGAGTACCTGGACCCACCACTGAGCCGGCGCGGAGGGTCCTTTGCCGAGGTGCGGCGGGTGGTTGCGCGGCGGCCAGCGCTCGCGCTCGGATTCGGGCTGGCAGTGACGATTCTTCTGTGGGTGCCTCTCCTGAACCTCTTCCTCCTCCCTCTGGCCGTCGTGGCCGGGACTCTCTTGCACCGTTCGCTGGTTTCGGCAGGAGCCCTGTCTTGAAGGCCCCATACCCGGTGGTTAGAGTCGAATCTCCCCCATGCCCCGCTTGATGCGCCGTTCCTTCCTGGTCCTCGCTCTCCTCGGGGCCTGGGCTCTCCTCGCGCGTGACCACGCGCCGCTTCCCTTCACCGTGGGGGAGGCCGTGGCCGGCCCTGCCGCCCGCGGCGAGGGTTCCACAGACGTCATCCGCAACGCAGATCGACCGCCGCACGACCTGTCGGCGCTGAAGATCTTCAACAAGGTCGTGATCTACGTGAAGGACGCGTACGTCGACCCGAAGCGGATCAACCCGCGCGAGATGATGATCGCCGCGCTCGAGCAGGTGGAGCGCACCGTCCCCGACGTGATGGTGGAGGCGGACAAGGACCGCCAGAAGCTCCACCTGAACGTGAATGGCAAGACGCGCGACTTCGACATCAGCCACGTCGATTCGCTGTGGAAAATGTCCTTCCAGATGAAGGACGTCTTCGAGTTCATCGGGACCAACCTGCGCCCCAGCGAGGACACGCGAGACGTGGAGTACGCCGCGGTGAACGGCATGCTCTCCACGCTCGACCCGCACTCGGTGCTGCTCAAGCCCGAGTACTACCGGGAGATGCGCCTCACCACGAAGGGTGAGTTCGGCGGCCTCGGCTTCGTCATCCAGATGAAGGAGAGCAACCTCACCGTGGTCCGGGTGCTCCCCAAGACGCCGGCGTCGCGCGCGGGCATCAAGAAGGACGACCAGATCAAGAAGATCGGCGAGGAATCCACGGTCAACATGGACCTCAACGAGGCCGTGTCCAAGCTGCGCGGGCCCGTGGACAGCCGGGTGACCATCACCGTCGATCGCAAGGGGCTGGACAAGCCGATGGTGCTCACCCTCGCCCGGGCCACCATCTCCATCGAGTCGGTCCAGTCCAAGCTGCTCGCCGGCAACGTCGGCTACATCCGGCTCAAGAACTTCCAGGGCAACACCACCCGGGACATGCAGACTGCCCTCGGCAAGCTCCAGGGCGACGCCGAGGCGAGCGGCGGGCTGAAGGGCCTCGTGCTCGACCTGCGCGGCAACCCGGGCGGGCTCCTGGAGCAGGCCATCCAGGTCTCTGACCTCTTCCTCAGCCAGGGGACCATCGTCACCACGGTCTCGCTCAGCGAGCGGCAGCGCGAGGAGAAGCGCGCCCACTCGGACGACGGGGACAACAAGTACCCGCTGGCGGTGCTGGTGAACCCCGGCAGCGCCTCGGCCTCCGAGATCGTCGCCGGTGCGCTGAAGAACCTGAACCGCGCGGTGATCATCGGCCAGCAGACCTTCGGCAAGGGCTCGGTCCAGGTGCTCTACGAGTTCGGCTCCCCGAGCGGGAACCCCAACGACGAGAGCGCCCTCAAGCTGACCATCGCCAAGTACCTCACCCCCGGGGACGTGAGCATCCAGGAGGTGGGCATCGAGCCGGACGTCGAGCTCGTCCCCACCCGCGTCACCGCGGACCGGGTCAACGTCTTCGCCCCGCGGAAGTCACTGGGCGAGGCGGACCTCGAGCATCACTTCGGCAACTCGTCCAGCAACCCCGCGGCCACCAAGCGCGAGGAGGTCCTGGGCAAGGAGAAGCCCTTCCTCAGCATCAAGTACCTGAAGGAGGACGCCAAGCAGAAGGACGCGGCGGCCCGCCAGCAGAAGGCTGAGGAAGGCAAGGACCCCAAGCTGTCCAAGAACGAGAAGCCCGCCGACAAGGCGGCGAAGCCCGGCGCGAAGGGGAAGGACGCCGCTCACCCGCTCCTCGACACTGACCCCAACAAGCTCGACGAGGACCTCTACGACCAGCTCGACGCCGAGACCCAGGACGAGGTGAAGGAGGACTTCGAGGTCCTCTTCGCCCGGGACTTCGTGCTCAAGGAGCCGTACGTCCAGCGGGACAAGATGCTCCAGTCCGGCAAGGCGTACCTGAGCGAGCGCGGTCAGCAAGAGCAGGAGCGGATCAACGGCGCCATCGCCGCCCTGGGCATCGACTGGGCTCCCGGTCCCACCCCCAAGACGCCGCAGCTGGTGGCCACGCTCCGCCCTGGCCCCGACAAGCGGCTCGCCCCGGGTGACACCTTCGACCTCGAGGTCACCGTCGAGAACCGGGGCAGCGAGCCGCTGTCGCGGATCCGCGGCTGGAGCGAGAGCGAGGATCCGCTGCTCGACCGCCGCGAGTTCCTCTTCGGGACCCTCAAGCCGGGCGAGAAGCGGACCTGGAAGGCGCCGGTGAAGGTGCCGAAGGACATGTACAGCCGGCGCGACGACATGACGGTGAGGTTCTTCGACGATCAGGGCGCCCTTCCCCAGCAGCTGGTGGCCGAGGTGAACTTCGGCGAGATGGCCCGCCCGGCGTTCGCGCTGGACTGGCAGGTGATCGACGACTGCGCCCAGTGCAACGGCGACGGGGTCGCCCAGCGCGGGGAGACGGTCACGCTCCTGGTGGACGTGACGAACCAGGGTACCGGCAAGGCGCTCGACGCCGTGGGCTCGATCAAGAACGCCGCCGACCAGAACGTCTTCATCGAGAAGGGGCGTTTCCACCTCGGCGAGATCGGCCCCGGCGAGACCCGGACCGCGCGCTTCCAGCTCGAGGTGAAGAAGGGGTACGTGGGCGACAGCTTCCCCCTGAAGCTGGCCATCATCGACGAGCCGCTGGAGGAGTTCTCCACCGAGCGCCTGAACCTGCCGCTGGCCGACAAGCCCTTCGCGGTCGAGGCTCGCAAGGGGACCGTCCGCGTCGAGAGCGGAGCGCCGGTGCTCGCCGGGCCCGATGAGCGCGCCCCGGTGATGGCCCGGGTGAAGAAGGCCGGCGTCCTGCCGGTGCTCGCCCGGGTGAACGGCCTGACCAAGGTGGAGACCGAGAAGGGCCGCTTCGGCTTCCTCCGCGCCTCGGACACGCACGAGGCCCGCAGCGCCAAGGCCGCGGGCCCCGAGCTGGTCGCGGCGCCCTACCGCGAGCCGCCGCAGATCGCCCTTCAGGTAGACCAGAGCCAGGGCGGCGTGGTCGCCCCGTCCGACCGCTTCACCCTCTCCGGCACGGTGTCCGAGCCCAAGGGGCTCCTCGACATGTACGTCCTGGTCAACGACCAGAAGGTGTTCTTCCGCACCTCGGACAGCCCGAAGAACGAGCCCACCAAGCTGAAGTTCAGCACCGACTTCCCGCTCAAAGAAGGCGCGAACACGGTGATGGTGGTGGCGAGGCAGACGCAGGACTTCGCCTCGCGCAAGGTGCTCATCATCCGGCGCCGTCCGGCGGCGGTGGCCCAGGCGCTGGCCCGGAGCCAGGGAGAGCCGACCGTCCAGCGGTAGGCCGCGGGCTTCAGCCCCCGCGCTCAGACCTCGAGCGCCGCCCGGAGTTTCCCCGGGCGGTTGGTGATGCAGGTATCCACGCCCCAGGCGCGGAGCCTGCGCGCCAGCTCGGGGTCGTCCACGGTCCAGACCGCCACCTCGCGTCCCCCGGCGTGCCAGCGGCGTACGTCCGCCTCGGCGAGATGCCCGGCCTCGGGGTGCACGGCGTCGCGGCCCACCAGCGGCAGCGTGAGGTGGCGCTGGACGAGCTGCGACCGGTCCGGATCGAGCAGAAGCCCGCGCTTCAGCCGCGGGTGAGCGAGGGCCAGCCGGAAGAGGCATCGCGGGTCGAACGAGGAGACGACCACCTGCGCCTCGTGCCTGCCGGACTCGAGCAGCGCCCCGGCAGCGTCGGCGACCCGGGTGCCGGGCCAGTCCTCGCTCTTGAGCTCGACGTTGATGAACACTCTCCTCGGGAGCGCCTCCAGCACCTCGGAGAGGAGCGGGATGCGCCCCGGCGGCGCGCCGGCCGGCCCCCCGCGCACCTCCATCCGGGCGAGCTCGGTCCAGGGGGTCTCTGCTACCCGGCCGCTCCTTCCGGTCAGCCGCTCGAGACGCTCGTCGTGGAAGACGACCACCTCGCCCGAGCCGCACAGCCGCGCGTCGAGCTCCACGCCGTCCGCCCCCTGGTCGAGCGCGAGCTGGAACGCGGCGAGGGTGTTCTCCGGGGCATCGCTGCTCGCGCCGCGGTGTCCGAGGATGCGCACTGGACCACCCTAGCGCCGAAACCACGTGGCGTTGGCGCCCCCAGCGCCCGCCCCGGAAAATGTGGTGGACGCTTGCGCCGGCCGTCTGAGCGGGCGATGTTCCCCGCGGCGCCATGCCTCACCTGGGATTCGGAGAGCTGCTGGTCATCGGCTTCGTGCTGCTGGTGGTGTTCTCCGCCTCGCGCATGTCCGCGCTCGGGAACGCGCTGGGGAAGTTCGTCTACTCCTTCAAGAAGGCCGCCCACGGACAGGGTTTCGTCGACGTGAAGCCGGAGCGGACGCTCCGCGCCCCGCGCGATCGCGACGGGGGCGAGGACTCGAGAAAGTCGTAACCTCGCGCAGGGGCGCGCCAGCGATCGGGCTCAGCCCCCCGCACCCAGGGGGACGCCTGCGGAAGCGCGCAGGGGCGCGCCAGCGATCGGGCTCAGCGTTCGGCGCTGGCGGTGACCTTCAGCCGCAATCCGGAGAGGTCGCGGGGTGCCTCGTCGAGGAGCACCAGGAAATCCGCCTGCTGTCCGTCCGAGACCGGGGTGGCGGCGTGTGCCAGCCGCGACCGCAGCGCCTGGACATCCGCCGGGCTGACGGCCCTCCACAGCTCCTCCGGAGTGGCGATGGCCCCGGCGAGCGTCTCGCCGGCCTTCACCGCCTGCGCTCCGTCCCACACCTCGGCGCGCACCCGGACGCGGGTCGATGGAGCGCCCTGGTTCTGGACCCGTCCGCGCACGTAGAGGAGCGATCGCCCGGAACGCGTCTCGTACGTGCCGGGCGTCACCTCCACCGGAGTGACGCCGACTCCGGGCCGGAGCGCCTGGAGCAGCCGGCGCGGGGAAAGCGCCGAGCCGTCGACCCGACCGCCCGCTGCCCAGCTCGAGACCAGACCCACCACGACCAGGAGGAGCAGGGCCGCGAGCCCGACGTTGAGGACGACGGCGCTCAACTGCCGCGCAGCTCCGGGCAGCTCTCTCTCCTGAAGCCCGAGCCGCACCCGCCCGGGGGGCCTGGTGATGCGCGACAGCGGGCCCGAGACCGTGGCGAGGATGGGCGCGGGGGGCAGCTCCGCGGTCTCGGGGATGTCGGGGAGCAACGACGCCTCGGGCGCGGGCGGGCCCGAGGACCCCGGCATCTCGAAGAATCCGTGGTCCGGAGTTCGCGGGGCCACGGGCGGCGCCTCGTCCAGCACCACCGCGTTGGGAGCGGTCGAGCGGGGCGTGGTGGCCAGCTCCATCGAGAGGGGCGACGCGGGTGAACGGGCGGGCGGGAATTGCTCGGAGAAGGGGTCGTCCCAGCCCAGACCCGCCTCGGGCCCAGGCGAGAGCGACGCGGGCGAGACCGTTGCCGGAGGTGACCAGGCGAGCTCGGCCGCGGGCGCAGGCGAAGGGGGGACCGGCACCGCGTCGTGTGACCAGGGCGGGTCGGGCGGTGGTGCGGGAACGGGCTCCGGCGGCGGCCGGCGATCGAGCTCCATGGAGGGAAGCTCGGATTCGAGCTCGATCTGGTTCCCGCCGAGATCGGCCCCGCCGACGCCGCCCCAGTCCGGAGCACTTGCCCGGGCCTGGAGCTCGATCTCGTCACCCGCCGGAGGTCTCCCCGGCTCGAGCGACGGCAGATCGTCGAGCACCGTCCCTTCCCCACCGGCCTGGGGAGGCGGGGGCGGCGACGCAGGCTCGACCGCCGGAGCAAGGCTCGAGGTGTGCTGCGAGACGATCCCCTCGACCGACAGCGCGCGCGACGGGGCGGCAAGTCCCCACGCCGGAGTGAAGCCGGACATCGAGCCGAGATCCTCGCCCTTGGCCGGGGCCGCCGGAGCGAGAGGGGCGGCCGGCTCGGCCTCTCTCGGACGGGGCAAGGGCGTCTCTGCCGGCTGGTCGTCGAAGAGATTGGCGAGGCCTGATGGCGGGGCAGGCGCGAGCGGACGGACCATGATGGGCGCGCGGCTCTCCGTCGGCGCGCCGAACGTCTCGGAGGAGGGCTCCGGCTCGTCCGGGAATGGCTCCGGCTCCGTGACCCGCGCGAGCGGGCGAACCGGCGCGGGCGACCACGCGGCCGAGTCCGAGGAGGGTCCGGGCGGCGGCTCGGCGGGCTCGATCTCGAGGGCAACCGCGGCGGCGGGCCCTGGGCGCGAGGGCGCGGGAGGGAAGTTCCACGCCGGCTCGGTGCTCGCCGGCTCCACGCCCGAGACGTCGACGTCGAAGTCCTCCTCGGAGGGTGCGGGAGCCATCTTCGACAGCAGCGCCGAGACGGCGCTGTTCCGCGAGGGCGTCTTCTCCATGTCCGAGGTGCCCGCCGGACCGAAGGCGTCGAACGGGTCCAGCCCGCGAGGACGCGCTGCGGCAGGGGACGGGTCGCCCCCCTGCTCGGCTTCCGAGTCTGGGTAGATGCGGAACGTGTGCCCGCAGCGCGAACAGCGGACCTTCAGCCCCCGCGCCTTGACCTTGCCGTCAGGCACCTTGAAGCGCGTGTGGCACTGCCTGCAGGGGATGATCACGGGGGCGTCCCGGCCGGGGCCGGAACCTGTGAGAATACCAGGGGAAGCCCGCCCGCCCCCCGTGTAGGTGTGCCTCCTCCACCTTGTTGCACCGAGCCAAACCGTGCTGCTATCCAGCCGGAACCTGGCGGTTCCGTGCAGGGAGGCGCTGCAGCGCGGCATGGTCGGGCAGAAGTCGCGGGCCCACCGTTCACGACGGCGACACACGATCCATGACTGAACCCGAACAGCTCCATCCCCCCCAGGAAGAGGCTCCCCGCGAGCCGAAGATCATCAAGCGGTACACGAACCGGAAGCTCTACGACACCGTCGAGAGCCGGTACGTCACGCTCGACGAGATCGCCGAGATGATCAAGCAGGGCGCGGAGGTGAAGATCGTCGACAACCGCACCAAGGACGACCTGACCTCGGTCACGCTGGCGCAGATCATCTTCGAGGAAGAGAAGAAGAAGAACCAGATGCCGCTCAGCGTGCTGCGGGAGATCATCCGCCGCCCGGGCGACGCACTCTCCGGCTTCATCCAGAAGGAGGTCTCTCCCCGGGTCGCGTCGATCCGCGAGGAGGCCGAGACCCGGCTGGACCGGCTGCTGCGCCGGGAGGAAGGCGGCTCCGGCGAGCTGAAGGAGGACCTGCTTCGCGCGGGTCAGCGCACCATCGAGGACTGGCAGAAGCGGGCGGACGACCGGGTGAAGGCGCTGGTGGAGAGCGTGACCGGGAACCTCCCGGCCCTCGGGTCGGACCTGGGCCAGCTCAGCCGTCGGCTCGAGGAGCTGGAGCGCCGGCTGGACGCCCTGGAGAAGAAGTCGTCCGCGCCCGGAGAAGGCACCTAGCGCGGCGCGCCGAGCGCCCAGACCGACTCGGCGACGGCGCTCATCATCTGCGCTCCGCGGCTCCGGGGAGCGTAATCCCACACCGTCTTTCCGTGGCTCTGGGCCTCGTCGATGGCCACGTTCACGCCCAATGGCGGAGTGACCCGTCCAGGGAAGTACGCCTCGAGCCGCTCCCGGACCGCCTCGGCCAGCGCGGTGCGGCGGTGCATCATCGGCACGACCGCGCTGACCCGGAGCCCGGGACGTTGGTGCTCCTCGGCGATCCGCTCCACGGTGCGCGCCACCTCCGCGCACCCGTCGAGAGAGAGGTAGGTGAGCGCGACGGGGATCACCACCTCGGTGGCGGCCAGCAGCATCGCCGTCACGCTGAGCCCCAGCGACGGCGGCCCGTCGAGCACCACGGCGTCCTGCTCCGGGGCGAACTCGTCCAGCCGCTGACCGAGCCGATCCGCCGCGGCCGGTGAGCTGCCCAGAACGGCGCTCAGGGCGGCCATCTGCTTGTAGGCAGGGACGACCGAGAGCCCCGGCACCTCCGTCTCGTGCCGGACCTGCATCAGGTCCACCGACGGGTCGGTCAGGAAATGAAAGACGTTGGGCTGGATCTCCCGGACGTCGAGCCCGAGCGTCTTCCCGGCATGCCCCTGCGTGTCGAGGTCCACCAGGAGCACCCGCAGCTTCCGGGCCCGGGCGATCCACGCGGCGACGTGAACGGCGAGCGTGGTCTTCCCCGTGCCACCCTTCTCGTTGACGAAGGCGATCCTCCGCACGGGTGGCCCTGACAGGGAGCTCAGCGAGGCTGCTCCGGAACCTTCTCCAGCTTCGACTCGATCCGGCTCAGGGTTGCGTCCAGGTCGGCGATCTTCCGGCGCAGCGACTCCACGTCCTCGGTGGACGGGAGGTTCATCGCCGCCAGCGCCGAGCGCAGGCTCTTGTCCAGGACTCCCTTGGCCGAGAGCGTCCGCTGGATGAGCGTCTGGATCGCGACCACGAACCGCTCGTTGGAGAGGAGGGCCTGGGCGAGCTTCCCCACCCGCTCCTCGCCCGTCTCGACCAGCTTCTTGACCACCGGATTGTTCTTCAGCATGGCGCCCCTGTCCCGAGCGGGACTTCGCAGCGCGGAAGCGACGTGTCAAGCACGCTCATGCCGGGCGTTGACAGCCTGCGGAGCTGCTCCCTACGGTCCGGCGCTCCCTCCCGACCTCCATGTCCGGTCTGCTCGACAGGCGTCTCCTGCTGGTGACCGGGAAGGGAGGCGTGGGAAAGAGCACGGTCGCCGCGTCGCTGGCCCTGCGGCTTGCCTCCACCGGGCTCCGGACCCTGCTCTGCGAGGTGAATGCGGACCGACGGCTGAGCCGCAGGCTGGGACATCCCGAGGTGGGGCCGGACGTGACACCCATCGAAGCCAACCTGTCGATGGTGGATCTCGAGCCGGACGCCGCGATGCGCGAGTACGTGCTGTCGAAGCTCCCCTCCGAGCGCGTCTACCGCGCGGTCTTCGAGAACCGGCTGGTGCGCTACTTCCTCCGCTTCATCCCGGCGTTGGCCGAGACGGTCATGCTGGGCAAGGTGTTGTGGCACCTGCGGCAGTGGCCCGACGCTCCCGGAGGCTTCGACCGCATCGTCCTCGACCTGCCGGCGACCGGCCACGCCCTCACCCTCCTCGGCGTGCCGCACAGCCTGGTCTCCGCGCTGCCCTCGGGCCCGATGTCCAGCGAGGCGGACTGGATGCTGGAGCTCCTGACCGATCCGGCCGTCACCTCGGCGGTGCTGGTGAGCCTCCCGGAGGAGCTGCCGGTCAACGAGACGCTCGAGCTGGCCCAGGCTCTGCGCGGCCGGTTGAAGATCCGCATCGGCGCGGTGGTTCTCAACCAGTCGGTGGAGTCGCGGTTCGGGCCCGGCGACATTGCCGCGCTCGAGGGGCGTCCCGGCCTGACCGCCCTGGCCCAGGCATACGAGGAGGACGCCCGGCGGACCGAAGGGTCCGTGGAACGGCTGCACACCGTCGACGCCCCGCTGATGCAGCTGCCCCGCCTGGTGAGCCCGTCGCTGGGGCGGGCCGAGCTGGAGTCGCTGGGTGACGTGCTGGCGGAGGGGCTCCGGTGAGCGCCCCGTCGCTGGAGGAGGTCCTCCGCCACCGGCGCGTGCTGGTCTGCGTGGGCGCAGGCGGCGTGGGCAAGACGACGCTCGCCGCCGCGGTTGCGATGCGCGCGGCGGCGCTGGGTCGGAGCGCGCTGGTCTGCACGATCGACCCGGCGCGGCGGCTGGCCAACGCGCTCGGGTTGACCTGGCTGGGCAATGCCCCCACCGCAGTGCCGGCCGACGTCCTGGCGCAGGAGGGCATCCACCTCTCCGCCCCGCTCCAGGCGATGATGCTGGACCTCAAGGCCAGCTGGGACGAGCTCATCCAGCGACAGGCGCCGCCGGGGCAGCGCGAGAGCATCCTGAAGAACCGCTTCTACCAGACGCTCTCCACCGCGCTCGCCGGCTCGCAGGAGTACATCGCGCTGGAGCGACTGGGACAGCTGCGCGAACGATCGGACGTCGAGCTCATCGTGCTCGACACCCCTCCGACCGCGCACGCGCTCGACTTCCTCGACGCCCCGTCGCGCATCCTCGATTTCCTGGACAACGAGGCGGCCCGGTGGCTCCTGGACCCCGCGCTCCGGGCAGGCCGGATCTCCCTGCAGCTTGCTCGCTGGGGCGGAGGAGTCGCGGCGAAGACCATCGGCAAGATCATCGGCGGCGACACGCTGGGGGAGCTGGGTGCCTTTCTCGGGGCGGTGAGCGGAATGAACGAGGGTTTCCGCGCGCGGGCACGGGCGGTCCGGGCGCTCCTCGCCTCGCCCGAGACCGGGTTCCTGCTGATGGCGGGTGCCTCGCCCGAGCGACGAGACGAGGCGCTGCGCTTCCACGCGGTGCTCGGCGAACGGGGCCTGCAGCGTGATGGCGTGGTGGTGAACCGGGTGCAGGAGGAGCCGCCGGCCTCGGCCGATACGGAGCTGGAGGGGGTTCGCCAGCCGCTGCACAGCACGCTGCTCCGGACGCTCGGCGAGGCGCGGGCACTGGCCGAGCGCGACCGCCTGAGCGTTCGGCTTCTCCGGGAGGGAACGGCACCGGTGCCGCTGGTCGCGGTTCCGCGATTCTCGGCCGAGATCCACGACCTGCGCGCACTCTGGAGGGCGGGCTCCTACCTGCTGGGCGAGGCTACGATCCTGTAGGCTGTTGACTCGATTCCCCGTTCCCCTCCCCTTGCGCGCCGCGATCTACCGGGCACTGGCCCTGCTCCCGCTCCTGCTGCTCACCCGGTGCGCCACCACCGGGTCCACGGGCGCGCGGCCCGAAACCCTCAACATGCCCCCGGAGGAGATCCGGGCCGACCTTGCGCTGCTCCGGATGAACGACGCGGAACTGTTCGCCGCGGGCTCCAGCGCCTTCGCCGCCAATGATCCGGCGCGGGCGGCGGCATGCTTCGAGCGCCTGGTGACGGCGTTCCCCGACAGCCCGCACCGGATCCGGGCGCACTTCAATGCAGGCCTGTCACGCGAGCGGATGGAGGACTGGGACGCGGCTCGCCGGCACTTCTCGGAGATCGCCGACCCGCTCGGCAGCGGCGACGCACTGGACGCGGCGTTCCACCAGGCCGAGGCGCTCTACCATCTCGACCGCTACCCCGAAGCCGCCACCCTCCTCGGCCGCATCGTCGCCCGGGCGGATCTCCCCGCGGCCAGACGAATCGAGGCGCAGGTCCAGCAGGGCATCTGCCAGGTGGACGCAGGCGACCTCGAGGAGGGCGAGAAGACCCTGCGGGTCGCGCTGGCGAGCGCCAAGACCGCGGCCGACAGCGGCGAGCCGGCGGACGAGTACATCACGGCGCAGGGTCAGTTCTTCCTCGGGGAGATCTACCGGATCCACTGCGAAGGGGTGACCTTCGATCCCGACGCGAAGGCAGACGAGCTGTCGCGCACGCTCGAGTACAAGGCGGAGCTGCTGCTCTCTGCCCAGGGGCACTATCTCCGGGCGATCAAGATCGGCAACGGCTATTGGGCCACGGCCGCCGGAGAGCGGATCGGGAGTCTCTACGAGGTTCTCCACCGCCAGATGATCGACTCACCCACGCCCAAGGAGCTGAAGGGTGAGGAGGTCGAGGTCTACCGGCAGGAGCTCCGGCGGAGGATCAAGATCCTCCTGACCAAGGCCATCGGGGTGTACGAGACGACGGTGGCCACCGCCGAGCGCATCGGGACCGGCGGGCCGTTCGTGGATCGCGCGCGGGCGAGCCTGGAGCGGATGAAGCAGCTGCTGCTGGCGGAGGCCGATGTGCCTGACGAGCCGCCTCCCCCGCCCCCGGCGCCGAAGCCCTCGTCACGCCGGCGCGGCGTCACCAGACCGGTTCCGACTCCAGCGAGCACGGCGCAGAGGACCCCGAGCGACAGCGGGGGATGAGGAGCGCCAAGACTGCACCGCCGGAGCGCTCCCCCCGGCGCTCCGGCGGCCTCCCCGCTTCACCTCACTGGAGCCCGAGCCGGGCCACCGCGTCCGCGGTGATCGCCTTGGCAAGCCTCGCCGCCCGGCGTCCGGCCGCCGTCTTACCCTCCGGATCGGCCGCCACCGCGGCTGCCACGTCGCCAAACCCCTCGCGGCGCCCCAGCCGGAGCAACAGCTCGCCGCGGTTTCCGAGTGCGACCGGATGCACCGCGTCCCTGGAAAGGGCCTCACCGTACGCCTTCAGCGCGTCCTCGGTGCGCCCGAGCTTCTGGTACACGGTGCCCAGCGCCGCGTGCGCGCCCGCGTCCTTGGGGTTGATCTCCACCATCGCCTCGAAGACCAGCGCCGCCTCGCGGAGCCTTCCGGCCTGGGCCAGCTCGACTCCGGTCCGGGCCATCCGTGCCGCGTCCACGGCGGTGATCCCCTCCACCTCGGCCCAGGTCGCCTCGCCCCGGGCGAAGGCCAGCAGCTTCTCTCGCTCGTTCCGTCGCATGCGTTAGCGCCCCATGTTCGCGATGGCGGTCTGGGCCATCGACGCGAACTTCATCTCCATCGTCGACAGGAGGTTCGAGAGCTGCTCCTTGCGCTTCATGAGCCGCTCCATCTTGAAGTTCAGGTCCCGGTCCACCTTGTCGAGCTTGGCCACCTTCTTGCGGTCGTCCTTGTTGCTCTTCTTGTCGTCGTTCTGGTCCATCTGCTGAGTGACCGAGAGCATCTGATCGTCCACCCGGTTCTCGAGGACCATGAGGATCATCTCGATCTTCTCCTCGATGCTCAGGCTCTTGTCGTTGAGGATGTCCTTGATCGAGGGATCGCTGCTGCGGCTGCTGGAGGACTTGCTGCTGCTGCTCGAGGACTTGCTGGTGCCGCTGCTCCCGGACGAGGTGGCCGGCTTCGGGGTGCTCGTCTTCGACGTCGTGGGCTTCGAAGCCCTGGCGCCGCGCCGGGCGTCCTCGATGCCGATCTCCAGGTCGCTGCGAGAGATCCCCGAGACACCGTATCCCTTGGACCGCGAGAGTCGATCCAGGAGGCTGGGATGGTCCAGCACGTACCGGAGCGAGCGCTTCAGGGCCGGCGAGGTGTCGGCGTCGCTCGCCGCCCGCTCCAGCTCCTCGCGGCTCAGCACCTTGTCCCGGATGAACCCATCCGGAACGTTGAGCGAGTCGAAGCTCGAGAGGATGTTCTGGAGGGCCGAGAGCTCCTCGCTGCCACTCGGCGCGCGCGTGCTGCCGGAGCCACCGGAGCTGGTCGATCCTCCGCTCGACTCCTCGGCGAGGTCGATGTCACCGCGAGCGATTCCCTGATCGTCCCCGTCCTTCGAGCGCAGCAGACGCTCCATGAGATCCGGGTTGTCGAGGACGTAGCGGGCGGCGCGCTTCAGATCGAACGGGGCATCGGGGTCCTCGGCCGTCTCCCGCAGCTCCTTCTCGGTGATGACCTTGTCCCCGAAGGCTCCCAGAAACCCATGGTCGCGGTTCATCGCGTCGAAGTTCCTCCGGATCGTCTCGAGCGCCTGATGCTCCTCCGGGTCCAGCTCGCTCGCGTCGGAGACGCCCAGCTCGGCGTCGTCGGCGTCCGGGAGGTCGGCGGCGGTGGCGCTCGAGCTCACACCGCTCCTCCGCTCGTCCCGCGCGAGCTCGATGTCGCTCCGCGCCATCCCCTGGTCATCGCCATCCTTCGAGCGCAGGAGACGCTCCATGAGGTCCGGGTTGTCGAGGACGTAGCGGGCAGCGCGCTTGAGGTCGAGCGGCGCGTCCGGGTCCTCGGCCGTCTCCCGCAGCTCCTTCTCGGTGATGACCTTGTCTCCGAACAGGCCGAGGAACCCATGGTCCCGGTTCAAGGCGTCGAAGTTCCGGGACAGCGTGTCCAGGGCGCGTGTCTCCTCCGCATCCTCGTCGTCATCTGCCACCGCGAGGACCGGGTCACTCACCAGGCCCGTCACCGCGTCGGGGCCGTCCTCCGGATCCACGGCAGCATCGAGGGCACCGCTGGTCTTGAGCGAGGCGGTGGGTGCCCAGCCGTCGGTTCCGCCGTAGGCCTCGTCCTTCGGCTCGTACTCGGTCTCCGCCGCACTGGCGGCCAGGTCCTTCAGGAGCTCAGCGCTTCCCTGCATCAGGGTGACGAAGTCTCCGGTCGCCGCTCCCACCGCGATCTTCAGCGCGTCACCGATGGCTGGGGGCAGGCCCAGCAGCTTGGTGCCGGCGTCGATGACCGCGCTGAACGGCGCGGTGATGGCACCGAACATGTCCCCGATGAAGTCGAACAGTCCCATCTGTCCCCCTTCCCGGGCGGCTCCCGGGCGCGAGGGCAGGTCTTCAAGAAGAGTGCCCGGCCTCCGGCCCAGCGGAGCCGCGAGCGGGCGTCCCTCGGCAAGGACGGACCGGTCCGCGCGGAGGGACGCTGGCCTCGGACTGCTATGGTGGCCAGGACATGATGCGGAGCTTCGGGCTGGACGTGGGCACCAGGACCGTCGGGGTGGCCGTCTCCGACGGGCTGGGCCTGACCGCACAACCGGTCACGACGCTGCGGCGGACCAGCCTCCGCGCGGACCTCACCGAGCTTCGGCGCCTGGCCGAACATCATTCGGTGGAGCATGTCGTGGTGGGGCTTCCGCTCAACATGGACGGCAGCGAGGGGCCGAGCGCGGCCGAGGCGCGCCGGTTCGGCGATGCGGTGGTGCGGCAGCTGGGGCTTCCGGTGGACTACTGGGACGAGCGGTTGACCACCGCCGCCGCCAACCGGGTGCTGCTCGAGGCGGACCTGTCGCGCGCCAAGCGGAAGGTGGTGGTGGACCGGGTGGCCGCCGCGCTCATCCTCCAGGGCTGGCTCGACGCACGACACGCCACGACACACGGGGACGAGCCTTGAAGCGCGCGTTGGGCGTCCTGCTGCTGCTCGTCGTGGTCGCCGGGGCCGCAGGAGCGGCCTACTGGTGGTGGCGCGACCGTCGGATCTCCGAGTTCGCGGTGACGCCGGCCGGTGCGCCGGGCACCAAGGACGTCACCATCCCTCCGTCCAGCGGCCCGCGGCGCGTCGCCGACCTCCTGGCCCAGGCGGGCGTGGTGTCCGATGCCGAGCTCACCTACGCCTGGCTTCGCCGCGAGAAGCTCGGACCGAAGCTCCGCGCCGGCGAGTACGAGTTCACGCTCCCGGTGAGCCCCGAGCAGGCCATCCAGAAGGTCATCGCCGGACAGCAGAAGACGTACCACGTGACCGTTCCCGAGGGTCTACGGCTGGACGAGATCCTCCCTCTGCTCGCGTCCTCGCAGCTCAAGCTCCGGCTCGACAAGCTGGAGGCGCTCGCCGCCGATCCGGCGTTCGTGCGGAAGCTCGGCGTCCCTGCGTCGCGGCTGGAGGGCTTCCTCTTCCCGGACACCTACAGCTTCACCCACGGGTACACCGAGGAGAGCGTGCTCGCGAAGATGGTGTCGCGGACGCTGGAGGAGCTCCACGCCGCGGAGGCGGGCAAGGATCCGGCGGTCCGTCTCGACCCGCTCCAGATCGTCACCCTGGCCTCGATCGTGGAGAAGGAGACCGGCGCTCCCGACGAGCGGCCACGCATCGCCTGCCTCTTCCTCAACCGGCTTCGGCTGGGGATGCCGCTGCAGACGGACCCCACGGTGCTCTACGCGATGATGATGATCCGCGGGAAGTTCGTGAAGAACATCTCCCGGCAGGACCTGGTCACGCCGCACCCGTACAACACGTACACGGTGAAGGGGCTCCCGCCGGGTCCCATCGCTAGCCCGGGGGCCGCGGCGCTCCGGGCGGTGACTCACCCAGCGGCGTGCAGCGATCTGTACTTCGTCTCCCGCAACGACGGGACCCACGTCTTCTGCCCCACGCTGCAGTGTCACAACGCTGCGGTGAAGAAGTGGCAGGTGGACTACTGGTCCGAGCAGCGGCGGCGCGGTCGATCCAGCCGCTGACCCGCCGCGAGCCCCGACGCCAGTCGGGACGCTCCGGGGAGGTGCCCGGGGCGAATCCTGCGAGGCTCCATTCTCGAGCCTTGGACGCCTCGGAATTCCTGAATTTCCAGCGCTGGGCCGGCTCAGGACTCCGCGGTAGTGTGACGGCGGGGGTATCGACGTGCCGGAGCGCGAGCTCGGTCAGGAGACGATTCCGCTCGGTCCGGAGCCATCCGGTCCGGGCGCTCCGTCCAACGCGCTGGGGTCGAGCACCCGCGTGGGCCGCACGCTGGCCGGGCGCTTCCGGCTCCTTCGTTTCCTCGGCAGGGGCGGCATGGGGGAAGTCTACGAGGCGAGAGACCTCGTGCTTCAGGCGACAGTGGCGGTCAAGACGCTCCCCGCCGAGCTGGCCGGCGACGCCGCGGCGCTCGACCGCCTCCGTCGCGAGGTGCTGCTGGCCCGCCGCGTGGCCCACCCCAACGTCTGCCGCATCCACGAGCTCCACCAGGACCTCGAGGATGACGACGCCCTCGCGTTCATCAGCATGGAATTCCTCGAGGGAGAGACCCTCGGCGAGAGGCTGAAGCGCTCCGGAGCCGTTCCGGTCCCCGAGGCCCTCGGGCTGCTGGAGCAGCTGGGCGAGGGGCTCGGCGCCATCCACCGGGAGGGGCTGGTCCACCGCGACTTCAAGCCCGGCAACGTGATGCTCGTCCGCGCCGCGGAAGGGCAGCGGGCGGTGGTGATGGACTTCGGCATCGCCCGGCCGCTCACCCCCGAGGACGGCAGCGGGCCCACCGTCACGGCCTCGGCCGGTACCCCGCGCTACATGGCGCCTGAGCAGATGCGCGGAGGCGAGCTCGGCCCGCGCACCGACGTCTACGCCTTCGCCCTGGTCGCACAGGAGATGGTCACCGGCGCCCCGCCCGGCGTCGATGGTGCCGAGGCCCGGCTGCCGGCGGGCTGGACGCCTCCGATCCGGCGAGCGACGCGGACGCAGCCCTCCCGGCGGTTCGACAGCCCCGTCGACCTCGCGCGGGCGCTTCGTCGGGGACGCCGGCCAATGGTGCTCGCGGCCGCGGCCGCGCTTCTCGTGCTGGCCGCGATCGGCACGGCACTCTGGGTCGCGCCGCGGACCGTTCACCTCATCTCCCGCCGGCCAGCTCCCATCCCCACGAGCTCGTCCCGGCTCGCCGTGGTGCCGGTGGACGACTCGCCTGCGTCGGCAGCCGTGGCCGCGGCGCTCCGCACCGAGCTGTCACTTCCCGGCGCGGTGCGAGCGAACTTGGAGGAGGAGGTCTGGCCGGCGCTGCGGGCCTCGCCTCCGACGGACGCGGCCTCCCCTTCCGCCGAGTTCTTCGACGAGCTGCGACGGACCGCCGCTTCGGAGTGGGCGCTGCTCACCAGCGCGGTCGCTGCAGGGTCGGAGCTCCGGGTCCGGCTCGTCCTCCACCGGACGGCAGGCGAACGACCCCCGGTCTCCACCGAGCTGACCGGCTCCGCCGCAGCGTTCCCGGAGACTGCGGCCCGTGCGGGGAGCTGGGTCCGGGGAGCACTCTCGCTTCCTCCACTTGCGACCGACGTGGCGTCGCGGATGCGGAACGCGCACGCTCCGACGCTGGAGTCGGCCGCGCTGCTGGCTCGCGCCGGAACGCAGCTGCGCCTCGGACACCCTTCGGCCGCGCTTCCGCTGGTCGAGCAGGTGACCCGGGCGGCGCCGGGCCTCGCTCCGGCGCTCGATCTCCAGGCAGGGATCCTCTCGGAGATGGGACGCTTTCGCGCCGCGAGGGAAGTGCGTGCCCGGGCTGCCGACGCCGCGCGGTCACTTCCGGAGCACCCTCGGCTCCAGATCGAGCGGAACTACTGGATTGGAGTCGGCAACGAGGACGAGCACAGGCGTGTCAACCAGAAGCTGCGGGGGCTCGTTCCCGACGATCCCTCGGTGTTCATGAGCCTCGGGAAGACGGTCGCCGAACGCCGCGAAAAGCTGCAGGCGCTCCGCACGGCGCAGAGCGTACTCACCCTTTCTTCGACCTTCGACGAGACCGAAGCGGGGCTCGCGCTCCAGGCCGGGGATCCCGCGGCGGCTCTCGTCGCGATCGAGCGGGGCGAACAGAAGCTGAGCGGGTTCGAGGATCGCCTGCGCCGTCTCGGCACGTTCAGATGGCTGAGAAACAATGCGCTGAAGCAGCTCGGGCGGCTCGACGAGGCCCTTGCCGCGGACCGCTCTGCGATCGAGGTTTACCGCGCCGAGAAGGAGTCTTACGGGCTGGCCTACGCACTCGTCTTCTCGGCAGAGAACCTCCACGACGTCCGACAGTGGGCGGCTGCGGTGAAGCTACTCGAGCAGGCGCGGACGGCGTGGGTCGAGAGTCAGGCCGACTTCGAGGCCGCCGACGACATCATGATCGCGAAGCACGTCGCGGACAACCTGATGCACCTTGGCAGAGCCGACGACGCCGCTCGAGAGCTCGAGGCGACCATGAGCCGGCAGCCAGTGGACTCTTCTGCGACCGTCTACTTCGCCGAGATGGGTCTGCAGGTCGCGATCGCGCGGGGACGCATCGCGGACGCCCAGACGTTGGCGGCCACACTCGACTCTCTGGGAGACGGAGCGAGACGTTCGCTCGGCCGGTTCTGGCTCGCACTGGAGCTGGACGACCTCCCGGCGGCCGAGAAGTTCCACGCCATCGAGGAACCGGCACGTGGCGGCTTCGCGAAGCCGATGCTCGAGAATCGCGACCTCGAGGAAGTTGCCTTGGCAGAGGCACGCCTCGAAGCAGGCCAAAAGTCCCCGGCTGGCGAGGTCGCGCTTCCAAAGCTCAGGACCGACGGCAGCGGCCCGCGCTCCGCATCCCTGCGATTCGACTCGAAGCTGGCGCTCGTCCGCGGTGACCTACCGCTCGCCCTCGCCAAGGCAAGCGAGAGCCTGACCCATGCGCTGCGCTTCGCAGACGCGGAGGTCGAGTGGGATGCCCGCAGGCAGCTGGCGCGGGTGCGGTTTGCGCAAGGCGAGCCGCTGGCCGCCGAGCAGGAGCTGAGACCGCTCGCGGCGCTCGCCGCCGCGGGTGGCTACCGACAGCTCGCGCTGGAGGTCGAGCTCGTCCGGCTCCGTCAGCCGCAAGCGCCTGCTGCCCGGCGGAAGGCGGCGCAAAAGCTCGAGCGCGCCGCCTCCGGCCTGGGGTTCCGGCGCATCGCCCGGCTGGCCCGCGAGGCCGGGAGCACCTGAGCCCACCGCCAGCCGGTTGGCCGCGACCTAGAGCGACTTGAGGTACTGGACCAGGTCAGCGCGCTGGTCCGAGGTCAGGCCCAGGGACCGGCGGTCGTTGTAGACGCTCACCACGTCCTCGAGCGTGGCCGCGCTCCCGTTGTGGAAGTAAGGCGGGTGCTGCCAGATGCCCTTCAGCGGCGCGGTCCGGTACATCTTGGTCGCGCTCCGCGATGCGTAGCTGGGAACTCCGGACGACTCGGGCTCACCCATCGAGTCACTGACCGGATGGAGACGGGTGTTCGCATCCGTGAACTCGGGTCCGCTGTGACAGGTGGCGCAGCTCCCGTCGAAGACCTGCTTCCCCCGAGTGGCCGCAGCCGGGTCAAAGCTGCCGGCAGGAGGTGCGGGAGCAGGAATCGAGAGCTGGTAGGCCTGCAGCGCCGGCAGCTTGCTGGACACCAGATCATCCGTGCCGTTGGTGACCGAGACGCCCGTCCGCGGCTCGGAGAACGACCCGTGCCCGCCCATCTGCGTCACCGCCACGTAGCGGTTCCAGTACTGGAGGTCCTGGCCGTCGCCGGTCGCGGTGACGGAGTGGATGCCCTCCAGCCCGTAGGCGGGCGGGATGACCTGGGGTCCGTTCTTCTCGTCCAGGTTGAATCGCGGGTCGTAACGTCCCGGGCCCCAGCTCTTGAAGACCGCCCTGGCCGCGTCGTCGAGCGCGGGAGAGAGCGCGACGATCGTTCCCACGTCGAGGTCGCGATTGGGCCAGCCGTCGAGGCGCTTTCCGATACCCTGGGCGAACGCGTTGTCCACCGTCGAGTGGCAGAGCGCGCAGGTGATGCCGACCCGGGTGAGCGTGTCCTTGCCATTGACGCTGGTCACCGTGGCCTTGACCCCCACGACCGCATCGAGCTTCAGCAGCGCCAGCGTGGTTGCGGGATCGGTCAGGCTGATGGACCCGTTCTGGATCCCGGTCACCACGGCCTGGGGAAGCGCCTCGGAGTCCACCTTGAGCCCGACCTTCAGCGCGGTGGTCGGGTCGACGGTGCTGATCGCCTGGTCCAGGTGCAGCGCATCGGTCCACTTCGTCTCGTCGCCGAAGGTGTCGAACCGAAAGGTCTGCTTCCCCTGAGCGAGCTGGTCGGCGTTCGTGGCACCCGAGTCGTCCGAGCTTCCGCAGGCGAAGACAAGCGCGAGGAACGTTCCAACCAGGACGCCACGCACGATGGATTCGTGAATTTTGACGCGCGAATTGCCCCGACCATCGGAACAGGTGAAGTGTCGACTGAACATGTCCGCCTCCGCGGAAGGAGCTCCCAGGAAGATGGAGTCCCGAGGCGTGCCGCGGTGACAGCTGAGTCGACGCGTCACCTCCCGGACGCTCGTGCATCGAACGATGCAGCGCGCTGGTCATCACTTCCCGCCGATCGCCCCGTCCCCTCGTCCGGTCCCTACCGCTCGAACGCGCGCCGGGACGAGGCCTCACACGAACGGCGTTCAACTGACCCTGCGAGCGCCCGGACAAGGCACGGGGCTGCCGGGCAGGGTTTCGTTCAGCGCTCGGTGTCCGAAATCAGACCTGGCCGAACCACTCGAGGATCGGCCCGAGCGCGGGAGGAACCGAAGCGCCCTCGAACATCGCCTCGGTCATCCCGGCGCCCACGAGGCTGACCTCACGGCCGACCGTTCGCAGGAGCGCGACCAGCGTCGAGACCGACAGCCCCCCGGGCGTGGGACAGGCCACCGTGGGCACCTCGCGCGGGTCGCAGACGTCCAGATCGATGTGCACGTAGGCCCGCCCGTGCCCCGTTTCCCGAACCCAGCGGAGCAGCTCCCCGGGCCCCTCGCGGAGCGACTCCGTCGAGAGGGTGCGGATCCGCCGCGACTTGATGAGCACGCGCTCCGGCGGGTCCAGGGACCGCGTTCCCGCGAGCACGAGCTGCGATGGCCGGAGCGGCCGCTCCACCAGCGCGGTGAACGCCGGGTCGCCTTCTCCCATCAGCACCCGCAGCGGCATGCCGTGGAAGTGTCCGCTCGGCGAGCTCTCCGGCGTGTTCAGGTCAGGGTGCGCGTCGAGCCAGATCACCGCCAGCTCGCCGGCGTACCGCGCCGCGAGGTGGGCCACGACCGCCACCTCGATCCCGCAGTCTCCGCCCACGGCGAAGATCCGGTCCGCCCGCTCCTCCTCGAGGATCGCCCGCGCGGCGCCGAGCTGTGCGAGCAGCTCTCCCCGCCCGTGAGTCCCTTGCTCCGGAGCAAGGGGGTGAGCCGGCGGCACCTCCACCTCACGGCGGCGCCGGTCTCCGGCCACGCTGGCCGCCAGCGCGAGCGCGGACTCCCTCAGGGCCGGGACGGGCCCGGCGCCCTGCCACTGGGGGAACACCAGCAGCAGGTCGCGCTCAGGCGGCTGCGGCGGCGGCTGCATCGTCCGTCTGGACCGACTCCGCCGAGAGGCGTTTCATCAGGGGCAGCAGCGCGAACGAGATGATCGCCCCGGCCACCGCCACTCCTCCGAGCCAGAAGTACAGCCGCATGTAGAGCTGCAGCGTCTGGTTCGGGTCGGTCACGTTCTGCGGCACGCTGGCGAACGTCGCCACCCAGCTTCCCAGGTACTGCGAGATGCCGGTGGCCAGGAACCAGGTACCCATCAGGAAGCCGCGCAGCTTCGGTCCCACGTAGCGAGCCACCATCGCCAGGCCGAGGCCGCTGATCAGCAGCTCGCCGAGCGACATCAGACCGTAGCCGAGGATCATCCACCACAGAGACACCTTGCCGTCGGGCCCCGCGGTGTATCCGCTCCCGCCGAAGATGAAGAAGCCGATGGCCAGCACCACGAACCCCAGGGCGAACTTCACCGCGACCGGAAGGTCTCCGCCCGACCGCTTGCCCATCCAGGTGTAGAGCCAGGCCAGCGGTGGGCTGAGAATGAAGATCCAGTACGGATTCAGCACCTGCACCTGTCCGGCCGGCACCCGGTAGCCGAAGAGGAAGTTCAGATCCACGTTGCGGTCTGCGAACAGCGTCAGCGACGTCGACATCTGCTGGTAGAAGACGAAGAAGATGATGCCCTGCGCGGTGAGGATGAGCACCGCGATGAGACCGCTGCGCTCCTTCTGCGTCCCCTTCGCGATGAGCATCGCGAAGATGCCCAGCATCACCACCGTGGCCAGCCAGACCATCGCCCGTGCGACCGTGAGGTTCTGCACCACGAAGGAGACGAACGCGACCGCGGCCAGGCACCCGGCGATGGTGAGGGCGAACTTTCCCCAGGGGAACGGCGCGAAATCCGGCGGTGAGCCCACGTGCCGCAGGAAGCGGCTCATGAAGAAGTAATTGAGGATGCCGAGCGCCAGTCCTCCGGCGCACACCGCAAATGCCAGGTGCCAGCTCACCCGTTCGGCGATCAGCGGAGTGGCGGTCTGCGAGAGCGTCGAGCCGAGGTTCACCGCCATGTAATAGAGGGTGAAGGCCGAGTCGATCTTCGCCGGATTGCCCTCGTACACCTTGGAGACCAGGTTCGCCGGGTTGGGCTTGAAGAGCCCGCTTCCCACCGCGATGACCCCCAGGGAGACAAAGAGCGGGGCCCCGGGAGTGGCGAGCAGCGTGTACCCGATGGCGAGGATGGTGGCGCCGATCACCGTCATCCGGCGCGTGCCGAGCACCTTGTCCCCCAGCCATCCGCCCACCGCCGGCGAGGCGTAGGCCATGGCCACGAAGGCGCCGAAGGTGAGGTTCGCCCGGTCGTCGCTGTAGCCGAGCTTCTTCACCATGTAGAGGACGACGACCGCGGTCATCCCGTAGTAGCCGAACCGCTCCCACATCTCGATCAGGAACAGGACGGTGAACGACACCCACTTCTTGGGCGTGCGCGCGTCCGGACGATTCACGGCGGTGGCTGCCTGGGTCATGTGAGCCCTCTATCGGGTGCCGGCGCGACGGTAGACGTGCCACGGCCGCTGGAAGCCGGGAATCTCCTCCCAGCCGTCGCCGTCGAAGGAGATGGTATCGCCCTGGAGGAGGAAGTCAGGCTCCTTCTCGAGCGCCCCGCCCTCTCGCCGCACCAGGACTTCCGGCCGCTGCTCGGCGAGCTGTCTGCGGAAGATGTCCCAGCGCATCCGGGAGATGCGGGTGTCGGGCAGGCCGCTGAAGAAGGCGATCTGCAGGTCCCAGTACTGGTCGTCCACGTCGAGGACCGCGGCGCCACCCACCGGCGCGACCTCGGACTTCAGCCAGCGGGCGACCTTCATCACCGCCGGGGGGTTGGTGGACACCGGGCTCACCGGTCGGAGTGAGGTGGCCAGCTGGTCGTCGCGGTCGACGGTGAGGATGCCGATCACCACCGGGAAGAGCACCGCCAGCGTCAACGCGGCGCCGGCCCAGACCCGCCGCGCCATGGGCGACCGGCCCTCGACCGTCGCCAGGTAGCCGAGCCCGACGAAGGGCAGGAGCAGCCCCACCTGCGTCACCGCGAACCGCGCCAGGGGCACGAAGTTCAGGAGCACCACGCTCCGGAAGGTGAAGTACGCGGTGGGGATCAGGACAACCCAGATCAGCCACCGGTATTCCGGTCGCTGCTTCCAGATGCGCACCATCCCCCGGATGCCGAACCAGCCGATCAGCGGCGAGAGCGTGAAGAGCGCGACCGCGGGCCAGAAGAAGAGGTTCTGGGCCCGGTACCCCGCCGAGCTCCACCGGGCCACGCCCTCCGCCACCCAGGCCTGGTGGAAGCTCTCGATGTACTTGATGGGGGCGAACGCATCGCCCTTGGCCCGCTCGTTCCCCTGCATCCATGCCGCGACGAAGGGGAGCGACAGGAGCCCGTAGCAGACCGAGCGAGTGATGGCCGCCACCCGGTCCTTGTCCCCGAGGAGAAGGAGGACCGAGAGGAGGGGAATCAGGAGCCAGCTGTCGTAGCGCACCGCGCAGGCCAGGTTCAGCACCAGCGCGCTTCCGAAGAGGGGCCCGAACCGGTTCTCCTCGAGCCCCTCGGCCAGGAGCGACAGGCACCAGAGCACGAAGAACAGGCCCACCGACTCGCTGCCCGCGGTGGTGGACATCTGGATGTGCATGCCCCACAGGGCAAGCCCGGCGGTGGCCCACCACGCCGTCTGGAGGCCTCCCAGCCTTCGCGACAGCGACCACAGCGGGATCACCGACAGCACCCCGAAGATGAGACTCACCCACCTCCCGGCGTCCTCCCGGTCGATGCCCAGCGCCAGCGCTCCGGCCACGAGGTAGACGTGCAACGGCCCGTACTGGAAGGCCCCATCGTCCATGTGGGCGATCCAGTGAGGGTTCTCGAGCCAGCGCTGGGCCAGCTCGGTGCGCACCACCGCGTCACCGTAGAGGTTCTCGCTCCACGGGAACACGGCAAGCCGTGGAAGTAGGACCAGGGCGCAGGCGAAGAGTAGACGGTAGAGCGCTCTCGCCTCCTCGCTGGACACGCGGGGAGGGGAGCCGGCAACGGACGAGTCCTCGAGCCGGGGCGCGACGGACGGGGTGGGCATCGATCTGTCCGTTGCGCCTAGCAGGGACCCGGGGGGCATTGGAAGCGCTGGAGCGGAACGCGTAAGATCCCAGGTGTCAGAAGTCTCCACCCCGCGTCCCGGTCGCGCGGGACGGCGCTTCCCGGGAGCCTCCGGCCTCCGGGAGCCGCCCGCCCCCTCAGCACCGGACACGCTCGCGCGGTCCCACCCCGCGCCGGTGTGGGGTTTGTGGGCGCCCGCCCTGTGCGGAGCGTCCAGAGGATAGAGACGAGACATGACGACCGTGGCGCAGGGCTCGTGGGTCGAGCGCATCGCGAAGCACCAGGACAGCAAGCAGTACGCGGAGCTGCACTGGGAGGGGAGCTTCGAGGACTACCTGAATCTGGTCCGGCAGAACCCGCGGGTCACCCGCACCGCCTTCCAGAGGATCTACGACATGATCCTCAGCCACGGGAAGACGGAGTACATCGACAACAAGAAGAAGCTCATCCGCTACCACTTCTTCAGCGACGAGCGCTTCGGTGGCCGCGACGCGATCTTCGGCCTCGACGTGCCGCTGATGAAGCTGGTCAACGTCTTCAAGTCGGCGGCCCAGCAGTACGGCACCGAGAAGCGAGTCATCCTCCTCCATGGCCCGGTGGGCTCGAGCAAGAGCACCATCGCCCGCCTCCTGAAGAAGGGAATGGAGGAGTACAGCAAGAGTCCGGAGGGCGCCGCCTACACGTTCACCTGGGTGATGGACAAGAAGGGCGCGGACGGCTCGGTCCACAAGGAGCGGATGAAGTGCCCGATGAACGAGGAGCCGCTCAACCTCATCCCCCGCGAGTGGCGGCCCAGGGTCTTCACCGAGATCCAGGACGGCAGCGACTTCACCATCCCCGAGGGCAACGAGCTGTGCCCCGCCTGCCGCTTCGTCTTCAAGGAGCTGATGACGCAGGAGGGCGGTGACTTCACCAAGCTCATCCAGCACATCCGGGTCAACCGCCTCATCTTCAGCGAGAAGGACCGGGTGGGCATCGGCACCTTCCAGCCCAAGGACGAGAAGAACCAGGACTCCACCGAGCTGACCGGCGACATCAACTACCGGAAGATCGCCGAGTACGGCAGC
>Ga0081540_1000350_pt1 | contig 46634 bp, 42 predicted proteins | sample TabmetS2T1R1_FD_71024 | JGI IMG/M metagenome (GOLD analysis project Ga0081540, IMG submission 71024) | Tabebuia heterophylla rhizosphere microbial communities from the University of Puerto Rico - S2T1R1 | ecosystem: Host-associated > Plants > Roots > Rhizosphere ...
GCGCGCTCGACGCCGCCGAGCCGCTGAGCGGCTACATTGTCGAGGCGGCGCGCCGCACCATCGCCGCCGTCACCGCGGAATTCGCCGCGACCTGCCGCGGCGTCGACGCGGTCGTCACGCCGACCCTGCCCGTACCGGTGCCGGCGAGCGATGCGCGCCGCATCCGCTTCGCCGGCGAGAACGTGCCGGTCATCAATGCGCTGCTCGCCGAGACGTCGCTCGGCAATGTCACCGGGGGCCCGGCCATCGCCATGCCGTGCTCCGCGCAAGGCACGCTTGCGAGCCTTCAGCTGCTCGCGCCGCGCGGCCACGACGCGCGGCTGCTTGCCGTCGCCCGCCGCATCGAAACTTTCATTGCTCCATCCGCCTGAGGTGAAGTCCTATGAAAATCGTCGACATGACCCACACCATGAACGTCCACACGCCGGGCTGGGTCGGCTATGCCGGCAACAAGATGTACTACGCGCAGAACTTGCAGACGCAGATGATCGTCGCGCAGCGGATCGAGACGGCGCTGCATACCGGCACGCATTTCGACGGCGCCATGCACGCGACCGATGGGCGCACCGGCGACATGGCGTCGCTGCCGCTCGACTATCTGGTCAACCAGGGCGTGGTCGTCGACATCTCCGGCCAGTGCGCCGATTGGACCGTGATCACGCCGGAGATGATCGAGACGGCGGACGCCGACATCCGCGACGGCGACATCCTCATTCTGCACACCGGCTGGCACAAGCATTACGAGGGCCGGCCGCAGCAGGACCTGGTGCGCTACTTCTGCTACCACCCGGGCCCGAACCTGGCCACGCTCGAATGGATGCTCAAGCGCAAGATCAGGTGGTTCGGCATGGATACTGGCTCCTGCGACCATCCGATGAACACGTCGATCCGCAACATGCGGCCGGACATCGCGCGCGAGTTCGAGCAGGTGATGGGCAAGTCGCCGGCGGATTTCTTCGGCCGGTTCGAATACACCCACAAGCGCTCGGGCCGGCGCGTGAAGCAGGACATGTTCCCGTTCCACAATTACGGCTTCCAGGAGGGTCTGCTCCACGCCGAGAACATCGGCGGCGATATCGAGCTGATGCTCAACAAGCGCTGCATCGTCGGCGCCTTCGTGTGGCGATACGAGGGGCTGGAGAGCTGTCCGTGCCGGATCCTGGCGATCACCGATGCAGGGCCGGGCGCGGTTGAGGCGATCGGCGAGGCCGCGCGCGGCGTGGTCGGTGCGTGATCAATGCCGCCCATTTCAGCAGGCTTGCCGTATGATGCGTCACGTTTGGTCAGTTCGAGGCGGGCGCGTAATCTTGACAAGCCATGAGGCGGGACAGATTATTTGTATACAAACTATCTCGCCGAATGCGAGGGACCGTGCACGTTGACCGCGTCAGCACAACGTTGCGGACATCGGGATCGCCGCTTGCCGGAAGCGGCGCAACCTTTGGCGTTGGCCACATGTTGAATCACATCCGGCGCAATCAACAACCCACCCTTCCACATCCATCCTCGGGGACAGAGGAGTCCGAACCATGACCATGCGGCGTTTCCTGCCTGCATTCGCCTGCGCTGTCGCGTGCACCCTGCTTGCATCGCTGCCGGCCTCGGCGCAGACGATCAAGATCGGCGAGATGAACAGCTACAAGTCGCAGCCGGCGTTTCTCGATCCGTACAAGAAGGGCTGGGAGCTGGCGATCGAGGAGATCAACGCCAAGGGTGGCCTGCTCGGCAAGAAGGTCGAGGTGGTCTCGCGCGACGACGGCGCCAATCCGGGCGACGCGGTGCGCGTCGCCGAGGAGCTGGTCACCCGCGAGGGCGTCGACCTGATCACCGGCACGTTCCTCTCGCATATCGGCCTCGCGGTGACCGAGTTCGCCGGCAAAAAGAAAGTGTTCTTCCTCGCCGCCGAGCCGCTGACCGACAAGATCACCTGGCAGAACGGCAACCGCTACACCTTCCGCCTGCGCGCCTCGACCTACATGCAGGTCGCGATGCTGATGCCCGACTCGATCGCGGCGAAGAAAAAGCGCTGGGCGCTGGTCTATCCGAACTTCGAGTACGGTCAGTCGGCGGTCGCCGCCTTCAAGGACATGCTCAAGAAGGCGCAACCCGATGTCGAGTTCGTCACCGAGCAGGCCCTGCCGCTCGGCAAGGTCGATGCCGGCGCGGTGGTGCAGGCGATCGACGACGCCAAGCCCGACGCGATCTTCAACGTGCTGTTCGGCGCTGACCTGGCCAAGTTCGTGCGCGAGGGCACGACGCGCGGCACGTTCAAGGACCGCACCGTGGTGAGCCTCCTCTCCGGCGAGCCGGAATATCTCGATCCGCTGAAGGACGAGGCGCCCGTCGGTTGGATCGTCACCGGATATCCGTGGAACGAGATCACGACGCCGGCGCACAAGGCCTTCGTCGACGCCTACAAGAAGCGCTGGAACGACTATCCGCGGCTGGGCTCGATCGTCGGCTATGTGACCATGATGTCGCTCGCCGAAGGCATCAAGAGGGCCGGCTCGACCGACACCGAGAAGCTGGTCGCCGCGTTCCGCGGCCTCAAGCTCGACAGCCCGTTCGGCCCGTTCGAGTACCGGGCCAGCGACCAGCAGGCGACGATGGGCGCTTACGTGGGCAAGATCACGCTCAAGAACGGCGCCGGGACCATGAGCGACTTCAAGTATGTCGACGGCGCCGCCGTGTTGCCCTCGGCCGACGAGGTGAAGAAGCTCCGCCCGGCCGAGGCGATGAACTAAGTCGAGGCGGTGCCACAGGCACTGCGCGCTCCCTCTCCCGCTTGCGGGGGAGGGTTGGGGAGGGGCAGATCCGGAATGCTGTGCGGTGCCTGCCCCCTCCCTATTCCTCCCCCGCAAGCGGGAGAGGGGACTGAACCGCAGTGCCCTCCTGACGAGTGCCATTGCCTTGGCGCAGCAAGCGGGGAGAGGTGAAGTGCGCGCGGCGAGCGAGAAGCGGATCACAGCGCAATGACCCTCGACGCACTCCTGTTCCAGGCCCTCAATGGGCTGGCGTCGGCATCGGGGCTGTTCTTCGTCGCGGCCGGCCTCTCGCTGATTTTCGGCGTCACGCGCATCATCAATATCGCGCACGGCTCGCTCTACATGCTGGGCATCTATCTCGCCTATACCTTCGCCACGAAGGTCGGCGGCGGGCTCGGCTTCTGGGGCGGCATCGTCGCCGCGGCGCTGGTGGTCGCCGTGGTCGGCGCGCTGATCGAGATCGTGCTGCTGCGGCGGATCTACCACGCGCCGGAGCTGTTCCAGTTGCTGGCGACCTTCGCGTTGGTGCTGGTGATCAACGACGCGGTGCTGTGGCTGTGGGGCCCGGAGGACCTGCTCGGCCCGCGCGCGCCGGGCCTGCGCGGCGCCGTGGAGATCCTCGGCCGCCGTTTCCCCAGCTACGATCTCCTCCTCATCGCGCTCGGCCCGATCGTACTCATCCTCCTGCACGTCACGCTGGCCAGGACGCGGTTCGGGAGGCTCGTGCGCGCCGCGACACAGGACCGCGAGATGGTCGGCGCGCTCGGCGTCAACCAGGCCGTCCTGTTCACCACCGTGTTCGCGCTCGGCGCGTTCCTTGCCGGCCTCGGCGGCGCGCTCCAGGTCGCGCGCGAACCGGCCAACCTGCTAATGGACCTCACCGTGATCGGCGACGCCTTCGTCGTGGTGGTGGTCGGCGGCATGGGCTCGGTCACCGGCGCTTACCTGGCCGCCGTGCTGATCGCCGAGATCAAGGCGCTCTGCATCGGCATCGGCGTCGTGCATCTCGGCGATTTCACCGTCAACTTCTCTAAGCTCACTCTGGTGGCCGAGTTCGTGGTCATGGCCGTGGTGCTGATCGTGCGGCCGTACGGCCTGCTCGGCCGCCCGCAGGGCGCGGTGCGCAACCCCGCTGACCTGGAAGACCCGATCCGCCCGGCTACCGTCCCCGTGAAGGTCCTCGGCGCCGCCGCGCTCGTGCTGCTCGCGGCGCTGCCGCTCCTTGCGAAAACCTCGCCCTATGCGCTGGTGCTCGGCACCGACGTGCTGATCGCCGTGCTGTTCGCAGTGAGCTTGCACTTCATCATGGGCCCGGCCGGCCTGCATTCGTTCGGCCACGCGGCCTATTTCGGGCTCGGCGCCTATGGCGCGTCGCTCGTCGTGAAGTTCGCCGCCGCGCCCATGCTCGGCGCCATCGCCTTCGCGCCGCTGGTCGCGCTCGCCGGCGCGCTCGTGTTTGGCTGGTTCGCGGTGCGGCTCTCCGGCGTCTATCTCGCCATGCTGACGCTCGCCTTCGCGCAGATCGTCTGGTCGATCGTGTTCCAGTGGGAGAACGTCACTGGCGGATCGAACGGGGTCGTCGGCGTGTGGCCGACCGCGCCGTTCGACACGGCGTCGCGCTACTACCTGCTGGTGCTCGCCTTCGCCGTCGCCGGCGTCCTGCTGCTGCGCAAGATGCTGTTCTCGCCGTTCGGCTATGCCATGCGCGCCGGGCGCGACTCGCCGCTGCGCGCCGAGGCGATCGGCATCGACGTCAGGCTGGTGCACTGGATGGCCTTCGCCGTCGCCGGCGCGGTGTGCGGCGTCGCCGGCGCGCTGTTCGCCTTCGCCAAGGGCTCGATCTCTCCGGAGACCATCGCGGTCGGCCGCTCGATCGACGGCCTGGTCATGGTGCTGCTCGGCGGCATCCAGACGCTGACCGGACCGATCGTCGGCGCCGCGGCCTTCTCGCTTCTCCAGGACACGATCATGCGGCAGGCCGAATACTGGCGGGCGCTGCTCGGCGGCGTGATACTGCTCCTGGTGCTCGCCTTCCCGGGCGGCATCGTCGGCGGCATCGCCAGGCGCGCGGCGGCGTGGAGGCGCGCATGAGCGTCCTCTCGGTCCGCGCGCTCGCAAAAGCGTTCGGCGGCGTCCACGCGGTCGACGGCGTCAGCTTCGACGTGCACAAAGGCGAGTTTCTGGCCCTGATCGGCCCGAACGGCGCCGGCAAATCGACCTGCTTCAACATGATCAACGGGCAGATCACCCCGAACGCCGGCGAGATCCTGCTCGAAGGGCAGAACATCGCCGGGCTGGCGCCGCGTGCGATCTGGCGGCGCGGCGTCGGCCGCACGTTCCAGATCGCGGCGACGTTCGGCTCGATGACGGTCGCCGAGAACGTGCAGATGGCGCTGCTGTCGCACGCGCACGAGATCTTCCGCCCGTGGGCGCCCGCGTCGCGCCGCCATCGCGAGCGCGCGCTCGCGCTGCTCGCGCAGGTCGGCATGGCCGAGGCGGCAGACCGCGCCTGTCGCGAGCTCGCCTATGGCGACGTCAAGCGCGTCGAGCTGGCGATCGCGCTCGCCAACGATCCGCGGCTCCTCCTGATGGACGAGCCGACCGCGGGCATGGCGCCGAAGGAACGCAACACGCTGATCGCGCTGGTCAAGCAGCTGGTGGTCGAGCGCGGCATTTCGGTCCTCTTCACCGAGCATTCCATGGACGTGGTGTTCGCCTTCGCCGACCGCATCATCGTGCTGGCGCGCGGCAGGCTGATCGCTGACGGCGACGCGCGCACCATCCGCGACGACCCGAAGGTGCAGGAGGTCTATTTCGGCACCGGCAAGACGTTCGAGCGCGCGGCGGAGCGCGTCCCATGAGCGACGCGATGCTCAGCGTGCATGATCTCTGCGCCTGGTATGGCGCCGCGCAGATCCTTTACGACCTCTCGTTCGAGGTCAGGCGAGGCGAGGTGGTCGCGCTGATGGGACGCAACGGCGCCGGCAAGTCCACCACCATGAAATCGATCATGGGCCTCGTCGCGCACAAGCGCGGCGCGGTCCGCTTGGGCGATCGCGACCTGTCGCGGCTCAAGCCCTACGAGATCGCCCGGCTCGGGCTCGGCTTCGTGCCGGAGGACCGGCGCATCTTTTCGGATCTGACCGTGCTCGAGAACCTCGATGTCGGCCGCCAGGCGCCGCACGTGTTTGCCGATGGCCACGAGGCGCCGGTGTGGACGCCGGAGCGGCTGTTCGCGCTGTTTCCCAATCTCGGCCGCATGCCGGACCGGCTCGGCGGTCACATGAGCGGCGGCGAGCAGCAGATGCTCACGGTCGCGCGCACCCTGATGGGCAATCCGCTGCTCGTTCTGCTGGATGAACCGTCCGAGGGCGTCGCGCCGGTGATCGTCGAGCAGATGGCCAACACCATCCTGGAATTGAAGAAGGAAGGCCTGTCGATCGTGCTGTCGGAGCAGAACGTTCATTTCGCCGAGCTGGTCTCCGACCGGGTCTACGTTCTCGAAAAGGGGCAGATTCGTTGGAACGGCAGCATGGCCGATCTCATACGAAATACTGAGGTGCAGCGCAGCTTCCTCACTGTTTGAAGCGCCGGCGCGCACCGTATAAGAGAACCCGGGTGATCGAGGGAATCATGCTCCGCAATGCCCGACTGAAGCCGGTCCCCGGCCGCGCCGACGGCGCCAAGGGCCAGCGTTACCAGCTGGACGACCAGGTCGGTTTCCTGCTGCGGATCGCGACGCAGCGCCACACCGCGATCTTCATGTCGCGCATGGTCGACGGGCTCACCCCGCCGCAATTCGCCGCGCTCGCCAAGCTGCTCGAGGTCGGCCCGTGCTCGCAGAACCATCTCGGCCGGCTGATCTATCTCGATGGCGCGACCATCAAGGGCGTGATCGACCGGCTGCGCGCGCGGCGGCTGGTTACTACACAGAAAGACCCGAACGACAAGCGCCGCCGCGCCATTGCGCTGAGCGACACCGGCCGCCGCACGGCGGAGGCGGCGGTCGCCGTGGCGGCGGAGATCACGGCGGAGACGCTGGCGCCGCTCACGCTGGAGGAGCAGCGGCTGATGGGACGGCTGCTGCGCAAATTGGGGTAGGGAAAGCTTAGCGTTGTATTGACGCTCGGGGGCTCAATTGGACTTGCGTTAGCATCCTCCAATGTATATACATTGACGTATATACATCGACCGGCAACTGTGCTGGAGAGGACGAGCGAACCATGGCCACCGCACGAGTTTTTCGCTCAGGCAACAGCCAAGCTGTGCGCTTGCCCAAGGAGTTTCGACTCAAGGGAAACGAGGTCGAGATCTTTCGCCGCGGTGACGAAATCGTCCTCCGCGAGCGTGGGAAAGGGCTGGGTCGTGCCTTTGAAATCCTGGCCAATCTGCCGGACGACATCTTGTCGGACGGTCGAAAGGATGCGCCGCCACAGGAGCGCGAGGACATCTGAATGGATGCGCGCTTCCTGCTCGACACCAACATTTGCATCCACATCCGACGGAGACGCCCGCCTGAGGTCTTGGCGCGATTTCAAAAGCTGAAGCCAGGCGAAGCTGTACTCTCGGTGATAACCTTCGGAGAGCTCAGCTACGGCGCCGAGAAGAGCCAGTTTCGGGAGCAAGCGACCCAACAGCTGGCGGAACTCGCAAGCTTGCTGCCTGTGATGGACCTGCCGCTACAAGCCGGCCAAGTCTACGGCTCGATCCGTGCAGCGTTGGAAGCCAAAGGTGAAATAATCGGCAACAACGATCTATGGATCGCTTCTCATGCCAAGGCGGCAGAACTGACACTCGTGACCAATAACGAGCGCGAGTTCCGACGTATTCCCGGCCTGAAAATCCAGAACTGGGTGGGCTGAAATTTCCAGCGCGGCGCGGAGGGGAATGGCCGCAAGATGCCTCTATTGGCTGAAGCTCGCCTCGCGACCGTTAATCCGCAGGCTTTTTTCACACGCTAATTCACATTCGGTTTCAAGGCGGATTGCGCTTGCACGCAAGCATGCGGATCAGCTAGCCGTGAGGCTGACCCGTACCGCCGTTCACCCGGCGAGCGGAGCATGGCCATTCCTCAATCGGATGACGTTGCATGGCGGCGCCCGGGATTTCCGCTCGGGATCAGCGGCAACCAGCTGCGGCCGCTCTCCAAGGCGACATGAGACGGAGCGCGGATTATTTCTACGCAAAATTTCGCGTCAGCCAAAATGATCTGGATGTTGCATGAGCAGCGCTTCCAGCGGCTTGCCCCGCGCCAATCGGTTCAAAATGCCTTAGCCAAACTTAGCTGAAACTTAGCCGAAGCTGCGGCTCGGGCGGCTCCGGGCGGCCGCGAGGTGATAAAAAAGCAACAACAAGCAACCAAGGAGCCTGTCCGCAAGACCGCCGGCCTCGGTTCACCGGCGCTTCGCGTTCGCCAACAGCGCCTTCAGCCGCTGCGGCGTCACCGGCAACCGCGTCACAGCGCCGGGCAGGCCGATCGCGTCGTCGATCGCCGTGGCGATCGCGGCGCCGACCGCGTTGATGCCGCCTTCGCCGGCGCCCTTGAGGCCGAGCGGATTGAGCGGGCTCGGCGCGTCCTCGGTGATGATCACCTCGATCGGCGGCGTCTCGCGCGCGGTCGGCATCAGGTAGTCGGCGAACGTCACCGCAAGCGGCTCGCCGCGGTCGTCGTAGACGAACTCCTCGAACAGCGCGCCGCCGACGCCCTGCGCGCAGCCGCCGGTGATCTGGCCTTCGATCAGCATCGGGTTGACCGCGCGGCCGATATCGTACGCCACGAGATAGCGCTCGATCGCCACGCCGCCCGTCTCCGCGTCCACGCGCGCGACCGCCAGATGCACGCCGTAGGGATAGTTCATGTGGCTGGTGAAGAACCAGCCCTCGGCGGTGAGGCCCGGCTCGCGCTCGCCGCGCGTGCGCGACGTCGGCGCGAGATGCTGTGCGATGTCGCCGAGCTTGATCGACGGCCCCGATGCGCGGCCGCGGTGACGCACTTCGCCGTCCGTCACGTCGAGGTCGGCCGCGTCGGCCTGCAGCAGCGCGGCCGCCATGTCGATCGCCTTGGCCTTCACCTTGACGGCGGCGAGCCGCGTCGCCTCGCCCGTCATCACCGTGACGCGCGAGGCGAATGCGCCCTGGCCGTGATCGATGCGGTCGGTGCGGCCATGCACCACGCGCACGCGCGTGTAGTCGACGCCGAGCGTCTCGGCGCAGATCTGCGCCACGACCGTCTCCACGCCCTGGCCGACCGAGGCCGCGCCGGTGATCACCTCGACCGCGCCGCCCGCGTGCACGGTGAGCCGTACGCCCTCGAATGGTCCGAGTCCGCTCTTCTCGACGAACAGGCCGACGCCGGCGCCGACCAGCTCGCCCGCAGCGCGCCGCTTGCGCAACGTCGCCTGCAGCGCGTCCCAGCCGGCGGCGGCGAGCGCCGTGTCGAGCAGTCGGGCATAGTCGCCGGAGTCGAGCACGATGTGGATGCCGAGCGTGTCGAGCGGCCGCTCGTAGGGCATCTCGCCCGCGCCGATCAGGTTGCGGCGGCGGGCTTCGACCGGCGAGATGCCGATCCGCGCGGCGATCGCGTCCATCAGGCGCTCGCGCACGAAGGTGCTCTCGTAGCGGCCCGGCGCCCGGTAAGTGCCGCCCGGCGTCTTGTTGGTCAGCCGGATGTGGCCGAGCGCGCGGTAGCTCGGCACGCGATAGGGGCCGGGCAGCATGGCGGCGGCGAGGTCGGGGACGGTCGCCGCATGGGTGCGAACGTAAGCCCCCTGGTCGTGGAAGAACTCGTCGTCGATCGCGAGGATGCGTCCCTCCGCGTCGACCGCCGCGCGCACGCGATGGCTCTGCTGGCGCGAATGATTGGCGGCAAGCAGATGCTCGCGCCGGTCCTCGATCCATTTCACCGGGCGGCGCAGCCGCAACGCGGCGAGGCAGACCAGCACGTCCTCCGGATAGAGCTCGCCGCGGATGCCGAAGCCGCCGCCGACATGGCCTTCGTAGAGATGCACCGACGACGGCTCGCGGCCGAGCATGCGGGCGATCTGGTCGCGGTTCCAGTGCGGCACTTTGGCGGCGCCATGCATCTCCAGCACGTCGCGCGCCGCATCGTAGCGGCCGATCGCGCCGCGCGTCTCGAGCGGTACGCCGGAGTGCCGGCCGACCGCGAGGTCGAGCTCGACGATGGCATGCGCGGCGCGGAACGCTGCGTCGACATCGCCGTATTCCTTGCGAATGAGCGTGGGCTCGGTCGAGCGGCCGGGCTCGAACTCGCCGGTAGGCGCATCGGCGGCGAGCAGCACGGGCAGGTCCTCGACCTCGACCGTGACAAGATCGGCCGCGTCCTCGGCGATGTAGGGATCTTCCGCGAACACCGCCGCGACCGGCTCGCCGACATAGCGCACGCGCAGCGTCGCGAGCACGTGTTGCCGGTACGGCTCCAGGCCTTCGATCCTGGTCAGCCGGAAATCGATCGGTGGCACGTCGGCGACGTCATCGAACGTCCACACCGCGACCACGCCGGGCAAAGCGAGCGCCGCCGCGCGATCGATCGAGACGATGCGGCCATGCGCATGGGCGGAACGGACCACTCGCATGTGCAGCTGGTGCGCAAACGACATGTCCGCGGCGAAGCGGCCGCGGCCGGTCACCAGCGGCCGGTCTTCCAGACGTGGAACCGAGCGGCCGATCACGCCCATTTATTGCGCCCGCAGCTCCGCCGCCGCCGCGCGGACCGCCTTGATGATGTTCTGGTAGCCGGTGCAGCGGCACAGGTTGGACGCGAGCACATCGAGCAGGTCGTCGTCGCTGATGTCAGGCTCGCGCTTGAGCACGCCGGCGGCGAGCATCAGAAAGCCCGGCGTGCAGAAGCCGCATTGCAGCCCATGATGCTCGATGAACGCCTGCTGCAGCGGATGCAGCTTGTCGCCGTCGGCGAGGCCTTCGACGGTCTCGATCGGCTTTCCGGCGGCCTGCACGGCGAACATCAGGCACGCGCGCACCGGCGCGCCGTCGACCAGCACCGTGCACGCCCCGCACACGCCGTGCTCGCAGCCGATATGCGTGCCGGTCTGGCCGCAATCGTCGCGGATCGCATCGGCGAGCGTGCGCCGCGGCTCGATGCGGATCGCATGGTCGCGCCCGTTGATGGTGAGCGTGATCTCGACCTTCTCGCTCATGCGCGGTGCTCCTTGGCCTGGCGTAGCGCCGCGCGGATGCGCAGCGGCGTCGCCGGCATTTCGTCGATCGAGACGTTGAACGGCGCCAGCGCGTCGTTGATCGCGTTGACAACCGCCGCCGGCGCGCCGATCGCGCCGCCTTCGCCCAGGCCCTTGGCCTTGGTCACCGACGCTTCCGTGAGCGTCTCGAGGTGATGGATCTCGATCGGCGGAATCTCGTGCGCGGTCGGCGGCAAGTAGTCGGCGAGCGAGGTGGTGAGGATGTTGCCGGTCTCGTCGTAGATGATCTCTTCGTAGAGCGCGTTGGCGATGCCCTGCGCGACGCCGCCGTGGATCTGCCCGTCGACGATCATCGGATTGATCAGCCGGCCGGCGTCCTCCGCCACCACGAATTTCTCGATCGTGACGCCGCCGGTCTCGATGTCGACCTCGACCATGGCGACATGGCACGCGTTCGAGAACGTGCCGGCCGGATCGTAGGTCGCAGCCTCGTTGAGGCCTGGCCCGATGTCGGCTCCGAAGCGATGCGCCTGGTGATAGGCGGCGCGCGCGAGGGTGGTGAGGGGAAGCGTACGGTCGGTGCCGGCGACCTTGGCCTGGCCTGCTTCGAGCACGATGTCGTGCTCGCTCGCTTCAAGGAGTTGGCCGGCGATCTTCGTCAGCTTGCCGCGGATCTTCCGCGCCGCGAGCAGCGCTGCGCCGCCGCCGATCACCAGCGAGCGGCTCGCGAAGGTACCGAAGCCGTACGGCGTCCGATCGGTGTCGCCGTGCACGATCTTGACGCGGTCGGGCGTGGTGCCGACCTCGTCGGCGACGATCTGCGCCAAGGTGGTGCGCAGGCCCTGGCCGTGCGGCGAGGCGCCGATGCGCGCTTCGACATAGCCGGACGGGTCCATGGAAATCTCCACGGTCTCCCAGCCGGGCGTGATCTCCATGCCGCGCGCCGCGAAGGCGGGCGTGCCGTAGCCGGTGCGCTCGGAGAACGTCGCAAAGCCGAGCCCGAGATAACGGCCCTGCGCGCGCGCCTTGGCCTGCCGCGCGCGGAAGGCCGGCACGTCGATCGCGGTGACCGCGGTCTCCATGGTCTCGACGTAGGTTGCTTCGTCGAAGATGAGACCGGTCGCCGACGTGTAGGGGAAGCGCTTGATCAGATTTCGGCGCCGGATGTCGAGCGGATCGAGGCCGAGCGCTTTCGCCGCCTTGTCCATCAGCCGCTCGAGCGCGAAGGTGATCACCGGGCGCGACACGCCGCGATAGGGCGCCATCGGGCAGGTATTGGTGACGACGCCGCGCGCGACGCACGCATAGTCACGCACGTCGTAGGGGCCGGGCATCTCAGCCATCGCCATCAGCGGCTCGACCGCGCAGGTGGTGGGGAAGCACGAATACGCGCCCACGTTCGCGAGCACGTCGGCCGACAGCGCGAGCAGCTTGCCGTCGGTGTCGAACGCGCCTTCGAGCATGATGGACTGGTCGCGGCTGTGGAAGCACGCCATCAGATTCTCGCGCCGGTCCTCGTTCCAGGCGAGCGAAGTGCGAAGCTTTCGCGCGAGCCAGGTCAGCACCACGTACTCGCCGGCGAGCGACATCTTCTGGCCGAATCCGCCGCCGACGTCCGGCGCGATGACGCGCAGCTCGGATTCCGGCATGCCGATCAGGTCGGCGATGGCCGTGCGCATCAGGTGCGGCATCTGGGTCGAACAAGTGAGCGTGACGCGCTCCGTTGCGGCATCGAACGCCGCATGAGCGCAGCGCGGCTCCATCGGCATGGCGTTCTGCCGGCGCGAGCGGGCTTCCACGGCGATGGTCCTGTGGGCGCCGGCGCGGACGGCGTCGAAGTTTTGCGTCTTGACGCGACCTTCGACCACCACGTTTGAAGGCGCCTCGGCATGCAGGCGCGGCGCGTCCGCCGCGAGCGCGCCGCGTGCGTCGACCAGCGCGGGCGTCTCGTCGATCTCCGCGGTGACGAGATCGGCGAGGTCTTCGGCCTGCTCGTCGGTCGCGGCGAGCACCGCCGCGATCGGCTCGCCGACATAGCGCACGACGCCGTCGGCGAGCACCGGCTGCGCCACCGGCACGTAATTGAACTTGTGCAGCATGGGCCGGATCGGCTGCACGGCCTTGAGATCGGCCGCGGTGATGACCTGCGCGCCTTTGGGCGCGTCGACCCGCAGGATGCGTCCGGCCGCGACCGGGCTCCGCACAAAGCGCACGAACAGCGCTGCCGGCAGATCGCCGGTGAAGCGGCCGCGCCCGGTCACCAAAGCAGGATCCTCGACGCGCCGGATCGAGCGGCCGACCCAGGTCGTGCCGGAGCCCTTGGTGACCTTGGCGGCCGCCGTCATGCCGCGGCGCGCTCCAGCGCGCGGCGCGTCACGGTATGAACGAGATCGCGCCGGTAGTCGGCGCTCGCCTGGGTGTCCTCCATCGGATCGACTGCGGCGGAAGCCGCGTCGGCCGCGGCGCGGAATAATTCAGCGCTCGGCGGCTTGCCGGCCAGCAGTTGCTCCGCCTCGACGATGCGGCGCGGCTGCGCCTCAGCGCCACCGACGCCGACGCGCGGATCGGCGATCACGCCGCCGGAGAGGCGGTAGGCCACCAGCGCCATGCTGAGCGCGTAGTCGCCGGCGCGGCGGCTGAACTCGTAGAAGCCGAACCGCGTGTCGTCGGCGAGCACCGGCAGCCGCGCCTCGACCAGGAGCTCGTCCTCGGCCAGCGTGGTGGTCATGATGCCGTCGAAGAATTTTTCCGCCGCGATCGTGCGCACGCCGCGCGTCGACTGCGCGACCATGTCGGCGCCGAGCGTCGCCGCGACCAGGCACCATTCGGACGCGGGATCCGCATGAGCGAGGCTGCCGCAGAACGTGCCGCGCGTGCGGATCGGGTAATGCGCGATATGCTTGACGACGGTCGAAAGGAGCCGCCCGAGCGGGCCGTCGACCACCGGACGATGAAACGCCGCGTGACGGGTGCAGGCGCCGATCACCAGGCGATCCTTGTCGACCGCGACCCGCGCGAGCTCGCCGACGCCGTTGATGTCCACCAGGTGGCGCGGGCGCGCCATGCGGAACGCCATGGTCGGCACCAGGCTCTGGCCGCCCGCCAGCACGCGGCCATCGTCCGGCGCGACCTCGGCGAGGAGCGCGACGGCCTCCGCGACCGTCTTCGGCGCATGGTAGCGGAAGGAGGCGGGCTTCATCCGATCGGTCCTCGGTAGGTCGTTTGTATGCTAACGATCTGCCCCAACCCGTCAATAGAGTCCCGTCAATAGAGCAGGGCCGCGGCGTGCAGGACGAACCCTAACAGAAACACCGCAAACAACAGGATCGACGCCGGGTGGCGCAGCCCGAAATACGGCACCTGGATTGCCGCGCGGACGACATAGATCACCGCCATGCCGCCGACGATCCGGCGCGAGAACACGGTCGCCAGCGCCTCAGCGGGGGCGCTCACCAGCGCAAAGCCGATGACGATGAAGAAGCCGGTCAACGCGATGTTGAGGACCGGCGGCAATGCGCGGTTGACGGCGTCGAGCCCGGCCAGGCGCTTCGGCCATCCGAACAGGCGCCAGAACGTCAGGTGGAATGCCGCGATGCCGAGGTCGATCACGCCGGCGAGCAGCGCCAACACGACGGCCATCGATAATGCGTTCATGGCGCAAGCTTGCCCGGCCGGATAGGCACAGTCTACCGCACGTGTTCCGAGTGGAGACGGCTCGATAGGATGTCCGCGCAACTATCGGAAACGACAACGGTCTCCGGGGCTGTCATGATTTGTCATGATAGCCTGGGCTATTTTTTCTGCAAACGGCGCCATAGATACTAACCGCGCTGCCTGAGGACTATCCACGGGGGATCACGTCGATGAATGAAACCGTCAGCGTACCGGCGGTCACGGCGGACGCGTCCGCGGTCGCTCAGATCAAGTCGGCGATCGACATTTCCGACCGGTCACGCCTCGTCACGTTCGGCGATCGCGCGCAGCGATCGGTTGTCGAGTTCGCCGACCGGATTCTGGCGCAGACGCAGAATCGCGAGCTCGGCACGACCGGCAAGCTCCTGTCGGACATTCTGGGCAAGGCGCGCGGGCTCGATCCCGCGGCGCTCAAGGACGCCGGATTTTTCGGCCGCCTGTTCTCGTCCATGCAAGCGCGGGTGCGGCGGTTCGCCGAGCAGTTCGGCGACGTTGCCTCGCAGATCGATCGGGTCTGCGTCGAGCTCGACCGCAACAAGGAGACGTTGCGGCGCGACATTGCGTTGCTCGACGATCTGCACGAGCAGACCAAGGCGTCGCTGGTCGACCTCGACTCGCATATCGCCGCCGGCAAGGGCTTCGCCGAGGAATTCCGGCGCAGCAAGCTCGTCGAGCTGGAGCAGGCGGCGAAAGGCGGCGGCACGGGCAGCGACGCGGTGATGGCCGCGCAGACCTATCAGGACGCGGTGCAGGCGCTCGACCGGCTCGAGAAGCGCATCTCGTTCCTGCAGCAGGCGCGCCAGATCGGCATTCAGCAGCTGCCGCAGATCCGCATCGTCCAGTCCGGTGACGAGACCCTGATCGAGAACCTGCAGGCGACGACCGAGCTCACCATCCCGGTCTGGAAGCAGAAGATGATCCTGCTGCTGGGCCTGAACCGCCAGAAGGCGGCGCTCGAGCTGCAGAAGACGGTGACCGACGCCACCAACGAGATGATGCGGCAGGCATCGGAGATGATGAAGACGCAGGCGATCGAGATCGAGCAGCAGTCGCAGCGCGGCATCGTCGATATCGAGACGCTGGAGCGAACCAACCGCGACCTGATCGACACGATCTCCGGCGTGCTCAGCGCACAGGAGCAGGGCCGCAAGAAGCGCGCCGAGATCGAGCAGCGGATGGCGCAGCTGACCAACGAGCTGAAATCCGCGCTGTCCAAGACGCCCGCATGACCACCATCAGGCTCGCCCGGCGCGCCGCTTGTCTGCTGCTCGCCCTGGCGCTCGCCGGCTGCACCGGCAACGGGCCGGACTTCACCATCGTGTCCGGCTCGGAGAACGAGGTGCTCGCGCCGCTGGTGCAGGAGTTCTGCAAGTCGCGCGGCGCGACCTGCACCATGCGCTACCAGGGCTCGCTCGACATCGCGCTCGCCCTCAAGGCCGGCAACGATCCGGCCGCCGATGCGGTCTGGCCGGCCGCGTCGATCTGGATCGACATGTTCGACACCACGCGTCGCGTGAAGTCGGTCAAGTCGATCGCGCAGATGCCGGTCATCCTCGGCGTGCGCCGCTCCAAGGCGCAGGAGCTGGGCTGGGTCGGTGCCAAGGTGACGACCAAGGACATCCTCGCCGCCGTCGAGGGCGGCAAGCTCAAGTTCCTCATGACCTCGGCGACCCAGTCGAATTCCGGCGCCGCCGCCTATCTCGCCATGCTGGCCGCCGGCATCGGCAAGCCTGACCTGATCGAGGCCGGCGATCTCGACAAGAACGAGATCCTCAGGAACGTGCGCGCGCTGCTGCGCGGGGTCGAGCGCTCGGCCGGCTCGAGCGGCTGGCTCGCCGACCTCTACCGCGACGGCGAGCGCAGCGGCACGCGCTACCAGGGCATGTGGAACTACGAGGCGGTCATCAAGGAGACCAACGACAAGCTCATCGCCGACGGTCACGAGCCGCTCTATGCGGTCTATCCGGAGGACGGCGTGTCGGTCGCCGACTCGCCGCTCGGCTTCGTCGATCGCGGGCGTGGCAAGGAGGTCGAGAGCTTCTTCGCCGACCTGCAGGCCTTCCTGCTCAACAACAACACTCAGGCGCGCATCGCCAAGACCGGCCGCCGGGTCGAGCTCGGCCGCGCGACGCCGATTGCCGGCGATGCCGCGACCAACGTCAATCCCGGCCGCGCGCTCACGGTGGTGCGGCCGCCCGAGCCTTCGGTCATCCAGAAGGCGCTGGCGATCTACCAGGACGCGCTGCGGCGCCCCTCGCTCACCGCGCTGTGTCTCGATGTATCGGGCAGCATGCAGGGCCTCGGCGAGACGCAGCTGCTCGACGCCATGCGCTTCCTGCTGACGCCGGCGCGCACCCGCGAGCTGTTCGTGCAATGGTCGAAGGACGACCGGATCCTGGTCCTGCCGTTCAACGACCACGTGCTGTGGAGCGTGACCGGAAGCGGGGACGATGGCGAGCAGGCGGCGCTGCTGGCCCGCGCGCTCGAGCTGCGCGCCGGCGGCGGCACCGACTTCTACACCTGCGGCGTGCGGGCGCTCGCCGCCATGAAGCCGCTGCTCGACGGCGGACAGCATCTTGCCGCGATCGTCATCATGACCGATGGCAAGAGCCAGGGGGCGATGGGCAAGTTCGAGTCCGCGTGGCAGGCCGACGGCCGGCGCGTTCCGGTGTTCGGCGTGACGTTCGGCGACGCCGACCGCAGCCAGCTCGACGCGCTGGCCAAGCTGACCGGCGGCCGCGTGTTTGACGGCACCAAGAGCCTGACCGACGCATTCCGCGCCGTGCGAGGATACAACTGAATGCCGCTGCGAGCGTCCGGGATCAACTGGATCGCCGGAGGAGCGGCCGCCGCCGTCCTGCTGCCGCTGCTTGCGATCGGCGTCGGCATGCCGTTCTGGATCGCCTGCGTGGTGAGCGCACTGGCGGGCGGCGGCATCGTCGTGGTGCTGGCGCCGCGCGACCGCTTCGCCGAGATCGACGCGAGCGGGATCAGCCGCAGCAAGATCGAGTTCGCGCGTGAGCTGCTCACCGAGGCCGAGCCGCTCGCCGACCGCATGGACAAGGCGGCGGCGGCGATCCGCGCCCCCAAGGTCGCCGAACGAGTGCGGCATCTGGTCAAGATCGCGCGCGACATCGTTGCGGCGGTCGAGGCGGATCCGCTGCGCGTCGACCGGGTGCGGCGGTTCCTGACCTATTACCTGCCGCGCGCGGCCGAGATCGCCGAAGCCTACGGCCTGCTCGAGCGCAGCGCGGTCCCGGATGCGGCGCGCCTCGCCGCGACGGCAGAGATGATCGAGCGGCTCGACGTCGCCTTCGCGCGCACCGCATCGAGCTTGCAGGACGCTGACCTGGACAAGCTCGACATCGAGCTCAAGTTGCTGAAAAGCTCGCTCGACGAGGACCTTGGGTCGGCTGCACCGCTCGATCAGGGCAAAGGGAGGGCCTGATGGCCATTTCACGCCGCGCCATGGGAATAGGCCTGCTCGCCGCCAGCGCCGCGGCGACCGGCGGCTATGTCTATCTGCGCGGCCATCCAGAGATCGCCGGCCGGTTCGGCGATCCCAAGAAGCTGTTCGGCTTCGCCGGCGGCGAGAAGGAGGCCTTCCTCTCCAATGCGCGCGTGAAGAGTCTGCTCGAACGCCAGTTCGGCCTCGTGCTCGATGCGCGGCGCGCCGGCTCGGTCGAGATGGTGCGCGAGCGCGCGCTGCTCGACCAGAAGCCGCAATTTCTGTGGCCGTCCTCGTCGGTGCTGGTCGAGGTCGCGCGCAACCAAGGGCTCAAGATCTCGCGCGACCAGGTCATCTTCAACTCCCCGATCGTGCTCTACTCATGGGACCGTATCGCCGACGGCCTGGTCAAGGGCGGCTTCGCCGAGCCGGCCGGCGGGCCGCGCTACACGGTCGACCTGTTGAAGCTGCTCAAGGCGATCATCGCCGGCGACACCTGGGCCGCGATCGGCGTCGCCGACCTGTTCGGCCGCGCGCGCGTCGTCTCGACCGATCCGACCAAGTCCAATTCGGGCTTCATGTTTGCCGGCCTGGTCGCGAGCCTGCTCAGCGGCGACGTGGTGATGCTCGACACGCTCGGCCGCATCGACGGGGACGTCGCGACGGTGTTCCGCCGCATGGGCTTCAAGCCGCCGTCGTCCGGCAAGCTGTTCGACGACTACGTGGCGGGCGGCGCCGGCGCGCAGCCGCTGATCGTCGGCTACGAAAACCAGCTGGTCGAATGGGTGCTGCAGGACGCCGAGCGCTGGAAGCGCGTCGAGGCGAACGCGCCGGCGAAGCCCGTCATTCTCTATCCGAGGCCGACCGCGTTCTCGGCGCACCCGCTGATCAGCATCAACCGCGAGGCCGACGAGCTGATCGACGCGCTGATGAGTGAAAAGGTGCTCGAGCTCGCGTGGGAAGATCATGGCTTCCGCGGGCCGCTCGGCAGCGTCGGCAAGGCGCGCAACGCGCTGCTGCAATCGCGCCTGATCGAGCGCATCGACGCGGTGCTGCCGACGCCGGACGCGCCGGTCATGCTGGCTCTGCTGGACAAGCTGGCAGCGTGACGGAATTGGTGCGCACAGCGACGAGTCAGGGGCTGGCGATTGCGCCGTCCGCACCGGCCGTCTCCGCGACCAGCCAGTCGCGGAACGCGCGCAAGGCCGGCAGGTCCTGCGTCTCTTCGGGATAGATCAGAAAATACGCCTGCGTCGGCCGCACCGGACGATCGCACAGCACAACCAGCCTTGCGGCGGCAAGCTCCTCGGCGACGAGGAGGCGCGGCGCCAGCGCGACACCGAGGCCCACCATGGCGGCCTGGATGATCATGGCCATGTGCTGGAATTTCGGCCCGCGCAAGCCGTCGACCTCCGGCGCGCCGACCGCGGCGAGCCAATCCACCCACGCGCGCGGCCGTGTGCTGTTCTGGAGCAGCACGTAGTTGCCGAGGTCGGCAGGGCTGCATGTCGCGCCGTCCGCCCGCAATTGCGGTGCGCAGACCGGCAAGACCTCCTCGCCGATCAGCCGCACGCCGAGCGTGCCGGGCCATGGCGCCTCGCCGTACCAGATCGCCGCGTGCACGTGCTCGGCGGCGAAGTCGAGCTGGAACGGCCGCGTCTCGAAGTTCTGCATGTTGAGCATGATCTTCGGATGCGCGGCGCGGAAACGCGGCAGCCGCGGCATCAGCCAGCGCGTGCCGAACGTCGGCACGACAGACAGGTTGAGCGTCCCGCCCGCGCCGCCATGCGCCATCAATTCCAATGTCGCGGTCTCCAGTCGCGACAGGATGGCGCGCACCTCCGGCGCATAGGCGGCGCCGGCGAGCGTCGGCGCGAGGCGACGCCGCACCCGCCGGAACAGCTGGAGGTCGAGCAGTGTCTCGAGCGCGGCGATCTGGCGGCTGACCGCGCTCTGGGTCAGGTGCAATTCCTCGGCGGCGCGCGAGACACTGAGATGGCGAGCACATGCCTCGAAAGCGCGCAGCAGATCGATCGGCGGAAGCGTACGGCGCATCGAGGGAAGACTATCCCATTCCGCTCCGTCATCAACTCATGCAGCTTCGTCAATTGTTCGGCCCCGCGCTGTCGCGTAGCGTCATGGCGAGTCCGGTGCAACGTCGCATGCGGGCCGTTCGCCAAGCGCCGGGCTGGTGATGCAATCCCGCAAGGAGTGTCCCATGCCCGTTTCGCCACCCCCATCCAGCGCCAGGTTTTTACCCGACAAGCCGCCATCCTCGCTCAGCCGACGTGCCGTGCTCATCGGCGCCGGCGTCGCAAGTCTCGGCGGCCTTGGGCCGGCGGCGGCCGCTTGGACGCCGTCGCGGCCGGTGCATGTATTCATCGGCTATCCGGCCGGCGGCGCCGTCGACATCGTCGTGCGCCTGGTCGGCGAAGGCGTGCGGCGGACCAGCGGCGCGGTCATCGTCGGCGAGATCCGCAGCGGCGCCTACGGCTTCATTGCCGCGCAGGCGGCATCGGTCGCCGCGCCGGACGGCTATACGCTGACCAGCGCCATCATGGGCATGATGTCGGTGCTGCCGGCAATCCCCGGCGCCAAGCCCTCAATCGACGTCGATCGCGATCTCACGCCGGTGACCAACCTCGCTGGCAGCGCCATGGCGGTCGTGGTGCGGCCGGACGCGCCGTTCGACGATCTCGATGGGCTGATCGCCTATGCCAAGTCGAAGTCTGGCCAGGCCACCTATGCGTCGTCGGGCGCCGGCTCGATCAACCACATCGCCGCCGCCTATATCGCCAGCGAAGTCGGCATCGAGATGCTGCACGTGCCCTATCGCGGCGGCGCGCCGGCGACCATGGACATCGTCGGCGGGCGGGTCGACGTCATGGTCGCGAACGTCGCCGAGGTCGCGCCGATGGTCGCCGAAGGCAAGATGAAAGCGCTCGGCGTCACCTCGACGCGCGTGTCGCCGATGATCCCGAAAGCGCCACCGCTCGGCGGTCGTTTCGCCCGGCTCGACTTCAACAACTGGTTCGGCCTCGCCGGCCCCAGGAACATGCCGGCCGACGTGGTCGAAGGCGTCGCGGCGATGTTCGCCGCCGCCTTGCGCGAGCCGCAGACGGTGCAGGCTTTGGCCGAGCGCGGCCTGGAGCCGCTGATCATCAGCGGCGACGCGTTCGCCGAGCAGATCCGCCGCGATCGCGCCCGCTGGGAGGCGGTGGCGAAGCATTCCAACATCCGCCTCGAGTGAATTGCTGAAGGTCTCAATGATGTCTGAAGTGCATCCTGCTCCGCGGTCCGGCGCGCCGCTCTCGCTCGGCATCGATATCGGCGGCACGTTCACCGACCTGGTCGTGCTCGATCCGGCGAGTGGCGAGACCGTGATCTGGAAGGAAAGCACCACGCCGGATGATCCGTCGCGCGGCGCCATGCTTGGCCTGGGGCAGCTGTTGAAGCGATCTTCCATCGCGCCCGAGCGCATCGGCCGAGTGGTGCATGCGACCACGCTGTTCACCAACGCACTGATCGAGCGCAAGGGCGCGCCGACCGGGCTCATCACCACGGCAGGATTTGCCGACGTGCTTGAGATCGGCCGCGAGCGCAAATACGAGCTCTACGACCTGTTCCTCGAAATGCCGGCGCCGCTGGTCGCGCGGCCGTGGCGGCGCGAGGTGCCGGAGCGGCTGGCGCCGGACGGCAGCATCGAGATCCCGCTCGATATCGCCGCGGTGCTGCGTCAGGCGGAGACGCTGGTCGCGGAGGGCGCGCGCAGTCTCGCGATTTGCTTCCTGCACGCCTACGCCAATCCTGTCCACGAGCGCGCCGCAGCCGAAGCCATTGCGCAGCGCTTCCCCGAGCTGTCGCTGTCATTGTCCTGCGATATCGCGCCGGAGGTCCGGGAATATCCGCGCATGGTGACGACGGTGGTCAACGCCTACGTCAAGCCGCTCGCCGAGATCTATCTCGATCGCCTGGCCGCGGCGCTGCGCGATGCCGGGATTCCGGGCGGCCTGTTCCTCATGCTGTCGAATGGCGGGCTCACTCACGTGGCCGAGGCCAAGCGCGCGCCGGTGCAGCTCCTGGAAAGCGGACCGGCGGCCGGTGCCTTGGCCGGCGCCTGGTTCAGCCGCCAGGCCGGGCTCGAGCGGGTGCTGGCGTTCGATATGGGCGGCACCACCGCCAAGCTCGCACTGGTCGACGACGGCGAGCCGCTGGTCGCATGGGGCTTCGAAGCGGCGCGACAGAAGCGTTTCTTGCGCGGCAGCGGCCTGCCGATCCAGATTGCGACCGTGGAGCTGATCGAGATCGGCGCCGGCGGCGGCTCGATCGCGCGGCCGAGCGCGCTCGGCACGCTGCATGTCGGGCCGGAGAGTGCCGGCGCGCAGCCGGGCCCCGCCTGCTATGGCCGCGGCGGCACCGAGCCCACCGTGACCGACGCTGATCTTGCGCTCGGCTATCTCAACGCCGAGTTCTTCCTCGGCGGCACCATGCGGATCGACGGCACCGCCGCGACCAAGGCGCTGGGCGGCGTCGCCGATGCGCTCGGCCTCGATGCCGGGCGCGGCGCGTTCGGTGTGCACGACGTGGTCAACGAGAACATGGCGGGCGCGGCGCGTGTTGCCATCGCCGAGTGCGGCCGCATCCCGCAGGAATATGCGCTGCTCGCGACCGGCGGCGCCGGGCCGGTGCACGCGTGGAACGTCGGCCACAAGCTCGGCGTGCGCCATGTCGTCTGTCCGCCCTGTGCCGGCGCCGGCAGCACGATCGGCATGCTGATGGCGCCGGCGCGGATCGACCGGGTCGCCTCCTTCAACACGCCGTTCGCTGACGTGGACTGGACAACGGTGGCGAACGTGTTCGCCGAGCTCGAGCGCGACGCCGTGTCGGTCGCCGCGGCGACCGGTGCCGAGCTCGAGCAGCGCACCGTCCGCCGGCTCGCCGACATGCGCTATGTCGGCCAGGGCTCCGAGATCACCGTCGCGCTGTCGGACACGCTCGACGCGACGTCGGTGCGCAGCGCGTTCGAGGCCACCTACCGCACGCTGTTCGGCCGTACGCCGCCCGGCGCAGCGATCCAGTTCGTGGCGCTGCGGCTCGCCCTCACGGCGCCCATGCCCGGCGCCGGCAACATGCTGCGTCTCGGCCATGCGGCGCCGGCCGTCGATGCCGCCGGCGCGATGAAAGGCCGGCGCGGCGTGTATTTCGCCGCCACCGGCGGCACGATGGAGACGCCCGTCTACGACCGCTACGCATTGCCGGCCGGCACCCGCATCGCCGGGCCCGCGGTGTTCGAGGAAAACGAAAGCACGTTCGTCATCGGTCCGGGCAGCCAGGCGACCGTGCTGCCCGACGGCTCGATCGTGACCGAGATGCCAAACGATGGAGGCGCGTGACCATGGATGATCTGACGCGCCGCCGTTTCGACGCGGTCGAGCTGGAGCTCCTGTGGCGGCGGCTGATCTCGCTGGTCGACGAGGCGGCGGCGGCGCTGGTGCGCACCAGCTTCTCGACCTTGGTGCGCGAAAGCTACGACTTCTCCTGCATCGTCACCGACGCGGCCGGCGAGTCGCTGGTGCAGGCGACCGAGAGCATTCCGAGCTTCATCGGCACCTTGCCGGCGACGGTGAAGCACTTCCTGCGCTTCTTCCCGCCGGACCGGCTGGCGCCCGGCGATGTGCTCATCACCAACGATCTCTGGCTCGGCACCGGGCACCTGCCCGACATCACCGTGGCGAAGCCGATCTTCCGCGACGGCCGGCTGGTCGCCTTCAGCGCCTCGACCGCGCACGCGCCCGACATCGGCGGCAAGATCCGCAGCCCCGAGCCGCGCGAGGTGTTCGAGGAGGGGCTGCAGATCCCGCCGATGAAGCTGATGCGCGCCGGCGAGCCCGACGAGACGCTGGTCGGCATCATTCGCAAGAACGTGCGCACGCCCGACGAGACCATGGGCGACCTGTGGGCCCAGGTGGTGGCGCTCGACCTGATGGAAGACCGGCTCGTTCACCTGATGCGGCAGGCCGACCTCGCCGACCTGCGCGGGCTTGCGAGCGAGATCCAGCTGCGCTGCGAGACCGCGATGCGCACCGCCATCGCCGCTCTGCCGGACGGCACCTATCACAGCTCGCTGCAGACCGACGGGCTGATGGAGACACCGATCACGCTGCGCATGGCGCTGACCATCAAGGGCGACACCATCGCCATGGACTACACCGGCACCGATAGCCAGGTCGACCGGGCCATCAACTGCGCGCTCTGCTACACCTACGCGATGAGCATGTACGGGGTGAAGGTCTGCATCAGCCCCGACCTGCCGAACAACGAGGGCGCGTGGCGCCCGATCTCCGTCACCGCGCCGGACGGCTGCATCGTCAATCCGGTGTTTCCGGCGTCCGGCGGCTCGCGCATGCTGATCGGGCACTATCTGCCCATGCTGGTGTTCGGCTGCCTGGGCCAGATCCTTCCCGAACGCGTGATGGCGGCGTGCGGCGCGCCGATGTGGGGCATGAACCAGTCGGGCCTGCGGCCGAATGGCAAGCCCTACGCCAACATGTTCTTCTACAACGGCGGCATGGGCGGCAACGTGCGCGCCGACGGGCTGTCCTGCCTGTCGTGGCCGTCGAACGTGTCGTCGACGCCGATCGAGATCAGCGAGCACATCGCGCCGCTGCGCTTCCATCACAAGCGGCTGCGCCCGGACTCGGGCGGCGACGGTCGCCATCGCGGCGGGCTCGGGCAGGAGGTGCTGCTCGAGAGCCGCTCCGACACGCCGGTCGCCGTGTCGTTCCTTGCCGAGCGCACGCGGTTTCCGGCGTTCGGCATTGAGGGCGGCGCGCCCGGCGCGCCCGGCGAGCTGCGCATCAACGGCAGGGTCGTCGATCCCAAACGCCAATACGTGCTGCAGCGTGGCGACACGGTTCAGCTGTCGACGCCGGGCGGCGGCGGGCATGGAGATCCGCGCAAGCGCAGTGCGGCTGCGCGCGAGGCCGACCGGAAGGCGGGCTACGTCGCCGAGTGAGGGCTAGAGCACTTTTCTATCTGCATCGGGGCCACTGGGTCCCGGCTCTTCGCTCGCTGCGCTCGCTTCGGCCGGGACAAGAGGCTCTGCCTCGTGTCCCGGCCGAGCGAAGCGAGAGTCGGGGCCCAGGGGCCCGATGCACTCCCGATGGAAAGTGCTCTAGCGGATGCGGTCGCTGGACACGTCGATCCTGGCGCCGGCCTTGATCGGAAACAGCCGCGCCTTCGAGCCCATCCGGTTGCAATAGTCGGGGCGCGTGCGCTCCTTGCCGCCGATGACGAGCGTTGCGCCGTCGCGCGCGAGGTCGGGCAAATCGCCGGTGGTCTTGAATGTGCCGGCGACGATGCGGCCTTCGGCCTCGAAGTCGCAGCGTGCTTTGCGGTCGGACGTATCCCATTTCCGGCCGACCGCGCGCATGGTGCCGTCCTTTGCCTCGTTCGGCTGGATCGCGAGCAGCGCATTGTGCGCGAACCAGAGCCCCGCCACGCCTTCGCGCGTGACGTCAAGGTTGGTCAGCATGGCGAGCCGCTCGTCAAGCCGCAGGCCGAGCTCCTCGCGCGCATTGCCGGTGTGGTGGAACTCGGACGCTTCTTTGTTCCAGCCCGGATTGAGATGCATCTCGAACGACGTCGCGTTGGCTTTCACCCAGGCGCGCTGGTCGGCGCGCACGTGACCGGCGAGCGTGGCGTTCAGGCGCTTCAGGACATCGCGATAGGCCCGGGCGATCTCGCCGTCGGTCGTCGCCAACATGGGATCGGCGCAGATTTCCTCCTCGTCGAGGTTCTTCGCCGTCGCGCAGTCGAACGACGGCTTGGTCACTTCCGCGGCGGCTTTGCCGGTCGGTGTGGCTGCGAGGCCGGTCGGGAAGTAGCTGCCGGTCAGTTGCTCCGTCTTGCCGCAGAACGAATCCTGCTCGTCCTGCGTGAGCACGACGCGCAGCGTGTTGGCTTGGCGCCGCAGCCGCAGCTTGAAGGGCGGATTGTCGGGCGGTGTGGCGCCGTCGGTCGTGTTGAGCGCGGCGCCGGTGAACCAGCCCTCGTTGTCGCGCTTGAGCTCCGCTTTGGCCGAGCAGCCGGCGACGCCATCGGAATCCCGATAGACCATGCGCGAGATCAGCTCGACGCGCAGGGTGCCGTCGGTGGCGGCCTCGACCTTCAGATCGTTGAAGGCGTTGAACCATGTTCCCTGAAGGCCTTCAGCGCGGGCGCCGGAATGCTCGAGAACGTCGAGCCGGCGTTGCAGGGCGGCAGTAAACCGTTTGCGCTCGCGGTCGTCGGCGATGTCTGTGCCGCTGCTGAGCGAGTCGGCGAACCAGCGCTGGTCGCGCTTGAGAAGGAGCGCAGTGAGGGCATCGGTGCCGGCCACCGCGCGGGCGAGCGCGGCGTCGACCGCCTTGTCGAGCCGCATGACGTCCGCGTCGGCGCAGACCGCAGCAGGCACAGGGGTGCTCTGGACGAAGCAGGCCAGGGCGGCCGCGGACTGCGGTGCCGCCAATGCGCACACCAGCAGACCCGCAACAACGGCGAAGGGGAGGGGCTTCATGGTCGTCCCGGGCCGCACGGGGATATCGCCCTGCGGCTTCCCTTGGTCGCGCAAGTAGCCGAAATGGTTTGCGGCCGCGTCACGCCCGCTCCGAGACTTGCTCCGTCAGCAGATCGGCGCAAGCCGCCATCAGGCTGGCCCGCTTGCGCGGTCCCTGCTCGAGGAACAGCAGGCTCTGGCCAAACAGATAGGCGTAGAGCAGGACCGCCCGCGCCTGCGCATCCTGGCCCGACAGGCCAAGCCGACTGTAGAGCCGGGTCACATTGTCGAGACGCGCCGCATCGACCCTCGCCACTGCCGCGGCTGCCGTCTCATCGCTGCGCGCCCATTGCCGGACGGCGAGCTCGATCGCCATCGCCTGCGGATTGGCGCGCTCGACATAGAGCTGGATCAGCGACCGCAGCCGCTCGCGCGCGCTTTCCCCGTGCAGCTCTGTCTGCTTCTGGACCGCGGCGATGCGCTCGCGCGTCCAGGTTTCGAGCAGCGCATCGAGCACGGCGCGGCGGTCCTTGAAGCGACGGTAGAACCCGCCCTTGGTGATGCCGAGGTCCGTGGCCAGCACCTCGACCCGCACCTGCTCGACGCCGCCGCGCGCCATCGCCTTCAGGGCGGCGCCGATCCACATGTCGCGTCCCGTCGTCTGGTTCATTGTCGCGGCCTCAAGAAATGTTGATACGGCACCGTATTGACTGGGGACCCCGCGCTGATACGGTACCGTATCAAGGCTGGTCATCATCTGCAAAGTCACGCCCGCGCCCCCGTGCGGCAACGGTCGGTGCGCCCGCGGATCGTGTCGCGCGCATCGGCGGAGCAAATGGAGTTTGGCCATGAACAGGCAAGCGCAGACCGAGCTTCTGAAGCGGCTTCTCCACCACGTCGAAGCGAAGACGACGCACCTCGCCGACGCGCCCTGGCATAACGACGTCGCGGTCTACAGCGATCCGGATCACCTCGCGCGTGAGCAGAAGATCCTGTTCCGCCGCCATCCGCTCCTGATGGGCTTCGCCTCCGAGTGGCCGACGCCGGGCTCCTATCGCACCGACGATTATGCCGGCGTGCCGATCCTGGTGACGCGCGGACGCGACGGGCAGCTCCGCGCGTTCCTCAACGTGTGCCGCCATCGCGGCGCCAAGGTGGCGCAGGGCTGCGGCAAGGCGAGTGTGTTCTCGTGTCCCTATCACGCCTGGACTTATGATCTCGCCGGCCGGGTGATGGGGATCCCGGAGGAGCGTTGCTTTGCCGGCGTGCGGAGCGAGCGCACCGCACTCACGCCACTGCCGGTGTGCGAGAAGCATGGTCTGGTCTGGGTCATTCCGACGCCGGCCGCCGACGGTGCTGTCGACTTCGACGTCGATCCTTGGCTCGGCGGGCTCGGGCCCGAGCTCGCCTCGTACGGGTTCGAGACCTGGTCGTTCTACGACCGGCGCCTGATCCCGGAGACGATGAACTGGAAGATCATCGTCGACACGTTCCACGAGGCCTATCACATCGGCTTCCTGCATCGCGAGTCGCTGAAGGAGATCATTCACGGTAACGTCGCTGACTTCGAAGCGTTCGGCTTCAACCATCGTCTCACCTTCGCGCGCAAGAAGCTCGAGCGGCTCAAGGCGCAGCCGGAGGAGACCTGGGATCTGATGTGGAACACGACGGTGATCTACTCGCTGTTCCCCAACACCATCCTGATGCTGCAGGGCGACCATGTCGAGCTTGCGCGGGCATTCCCTTGCGACAACCGCGTCGACCGCGCGGTGATGGAGCTCGGCCTCTATGTGCCAAAGGCGCCGACGACGCAGGACGAGCGCACCCACTGGGACAAGAACATGCAGCTGGTGCTCGACGTGGTCACCGGCGAAGACTTTCCGGCCGGTCGCAGCATCCAGCTCGGCCTCGCGTCGGGCGCGCAGACGCACACCGTGTTCGGCCGCAACGAGCCGGCGATGACGCATTATCACCGCTCGATGCAGATCGCGCTTAATGGCGCGCCGGCGCAGCGCGCCATGGAGGCGGCGGAGTAGGCCTGGGTCTGCGAAATCTGACGGATTGCCTCCGGGACGCGGCTCTTGCCGCTGCCCGGAAGGGTCTATAATCCAGGGCCAAGGTTTACAGCCCGGCGACCGCGCCGGACGCCGTTGAGGAGCACTGAACATGTCGCAGGCAGCCGAGAAGGTCGCGACCATCAGCCAGAAGTCGTCCAAGGTCGATTTCAACTGGGAAGATCCGCTCGATATCGAGAGCGAGCTCACCGAAGAAGAGCGCATGGTGCGCGACACCGCGCGCGGCTATGCGCAGGACCAGCTGATGCCGCGGGTGCTCACCGCCTTCCGCGAGGAGCGGTTCGACCGCGAGATCCTGACCGAGATGGGCGAGCTCGGCCTGCTCGGCCCGACCGTGCCGGAGGAGTTCGGCGGCGCCGGCCTCGGCTACGTCGCCTACGGCCTGATCGCGCGCGAGATCGAGCGCGTCGATTCCGGCTACCGCTCGGCCATGTCGGTGCAGTCGTCGCTGGTCATGCACCCGATCTACAAGTACGGCAACGACGCACAGCGGCGGAAATACCTGCCGCGGCTCGCCAAGGGCGAGATCGTCGGCTGCTTCGGCCTGACCGAGCCGGACCACGGCTCCGACCCGGGTTCGATGGTGACGCGCGCCGAGAAGGTGTCCGGCGGCTACAAGCTCAATGGCGCCAAGATGTGGATCACCAATTCACCGATCGCCGATGTCGCGGTCGTATGGGCGAAGCTCGACGGCGTGATCCGCGGCTTCGTGGTCGAGCGTGGCACCAAGGGTTTCTCGACGCCGAAGATCGAGGGCAAGCTGTCGCTGCGCTGCTCGATCACCGGCGAGATCGTGCTCGAGGATGCGGTGGTGCCCGAGGAGAACCTGCTGCCGAACGTGCAGGGCCTCGCCGGACCGTTCGGCTGCCTCAACGTGGCGCGCGCCGGCATCGCCTGGGGCTCGCTCGGCGCCGCCGAGTTCTGCTGGCACCAGGCGCGCCAATACGTGATCGACCGCAAGCAGTTCGGCCGGCCGCTCGCCGCCAACCAGCTCGTCCAGAAGAAGCTCGCCGACATGCAGACCGAGATCACGCTCGGCCTGCACACGGTGCTGCGCCTCGGCCGCCTGCTCGACGAGGGCCGCGCGGCGCCGCCGGCGGTATCGCTGCTCAAGCGCAACAATTGCGGCAAGGCGCTGGACATCGCGCGGGTCGCGCGCGACATGCACGGCGGCAACGGCATCTCCGACGAGTTCCACATCATGCGGGTGATGGCGAACCTCGAGACGGTGAACACTTACGAGGGCACGCATGACATCCACGCGCTGATCCTCGGCCGCGCGCAGACCGGCATCCAGGCTTTCTTCTGATCTTCGGCAAAGAGGGAGGAGACGACGATGAGATCACTCGTGACGGCAACGCTTCTGTCGCTCGTCATCGGCGCCGGCGCGGCGCTGGCGCAGACGCCGGCACCCAAGCCCGCGGCGAAGCCCGCCGATCCCGCCAAGGCGGCGATCTCCAAGGAATGCTCGACCCAAGCCGACGCCAAGGGCCTGCACGGCAAGGAGCGCAAGAAGTTCCGCTCGGAGTGCAAACTGAAGGGCGGCAAGACGGGGTGACCGCGCCGAAGCGAGCGGGTGAGAGGGCCTCGCGCTCTATCCCGCCGATTTCGCCGTGTGCTGGGCGAGCGCCGTGGTGCGCTCGACCATCGCGCTGTCGGGATGGGTGAGCGCGTCGATCACGGTGAAATGGTTGTCGCCGGAGATCGCCTCGTAGCGCGTCGCGACGCCGGCCTTGCCCCACTCGTCGGCGATCAGCCGGCTCTGGCGCAGGAACTCCGATGATTCGAGCGCGCCGACCACCGAATCGAGCGTGAGCCCCTTCGGCGCTTTCCAGAACACCGGCGACGAGGCGCGCGCGTCCTCGGGCGTGAGGCGCAGGTCCTGGTTCATCGACACGTTGCACAACGGCGTCAGGTCATAGACCCCGGAGATCGCGTAGCCGGCCGGCACCAGATCGGGCGGCGCGTTGGCATCGAGCGCCTTCCAGTCCGTCGCCAGCATCGCCGCGGCGAGGTGCCCGCCGGCCGAATGACCGATCGCCAGCATGCGCTTGCCGAAGCGCCGCCACAGATAAAGGCAGGCCTGCCGCATCTGGTCGATGATGGTGGCGATGCTGACGTTGGGGCAGAGGTCGTAGCCTGCGACCGCGACGGTGATGCGGTGGGCGTTGAGCCCGATTGCGGTCTGGCTGAACAACGCGGGCTCGAGCGAGCGCCAATAGCCGCCATGGATGAACAGCGCGAGCGGCGCCTGCGCGCCGCCCTCCGGGAAGAACAGGTCGAGCGTCTGTCGCGCGCTGGAGCCATATCTGAGGCCGAGCTCGGCGCGTCCGTTCGCGCTTGCCTGCGCACGATAGGCCGCCGCGTCGAGCTTCCACCGCTCAAAGATCACCGGGTGCTCGGGCACACGGTCGCGGTTGTTGTACTCGACCTCGTAGTTGATGGCCCCCATACGCAATCTCCTGCCTAACAGTGCTGCAGTTTGCGTCATGACGGGAGTACCGGCAATAAGGGACCCTCTCCCCGCCGAAGCGGGGAGAGGGTGGCGCGCGTCGAGCATCGCAGGCGTGGTACGCATCCTGCGCACGCTTGGGCGGCGTGGGAGACGCGCGCCTGGTGAGGGGCACGCAATACGTGGACAAGCCCCTCACCATTCCTCCTCTCCCCGCAAGACGGAGAGAGATGATTCCGTTCAGGTCGTGATCTGCGCCGGCACGACAGCCCCCGCGGCGCAGATGAATGAGCCCCCTGTTGATACCTTCAACGTGTTCTTGTTAGCGCGACGTTGGCGTCGCGTTGCATAGTGACGGTGTGGTTGATCTGAGGTCCCGTCGAGCCTGCCGTATTTGCGGCGGCGCCTTGGACTTCGGACGTAGCATTGGCAGTGGCGACGCAAGCAACACAGCCGACGCGATACGAGCGGCTCTTCCTGTCATCCGGTTCCCCTCCCCAGGAAAACCATCACCGGCATTTCTATACTTCCCTACCATCGGGGCGTCGGCGGGCCGGAATTAAGGCACACCGTCGACCGATTCTAGGCATTGTGAGGTTCAGTCTCCGCTTTCACCTGAGCGTCCGCACTCCGCGCGGAAACGATCGAGCTGTTTTGGTTGGCGGCGAAGTGTTCATTGAGCGATTTCACGATGCCGTCCATCGCCTGATCGAACGCGGCGGTCACCGTGGCGGGCACGTCCTCCTGCGCCGGCGCAGGGATGTCCTGCGCGGGCGCGGCGACGTCTTGAGCGGGTGCGACAACATCTTGTGCAGATGCAGCAACGTCCTGAGCGGGTGCAGCAACGTCCTGAGCGGGTGCGGCGACATCCTGCCCGGGCGCATCGTCGCGGTGCTCGAGCAGCTCCGCGAGCAGCGCGTTGAGCCGCCGCCGGTCGTTCGCCGGCAGCTCGCGGCGCGTGTTGAGCAGATTGCTCAGCCGATTATTGAACGACTGCTGCTCGGCGGCGATGACGTCGTCATGGCGCTTGATCAGCGCGGCGAGATCGGCCGACGTACCGTGGGAAACCTCCGCCAGATCGGCGTCCGCGAAGGGGGAAGGAATCAGATCAATCGTCGCCTGCGGCGGCGTATCGTCCTTGGAAAACCAAAGCGCGCCGGCCGGAATCTTGGACGCGATGGTGGCAGTGATGCCCTTCATCGAACCACCCCTTCCCCCGTAACAGTCCCCAACGATCCCTATGGTTCCCAGGCATCGCGACTTCGTCGGGCCGGAATTGCGGCGGGCCCGGGACTGTTTCGGGACAAATTTCGCCGGGCGTTGCGGATGTCGGACGGCTTTGTCCACAGGCCGAAGCAGGCTATGAATTACGCGATGAAAGTCGATGGCACGCATATGCGCAGCATCTGGCTCGAGGCCGACGGGGCGACCGTCGGCGCCATCGACCAGACGCAACTGCCGCACCGTTTCGCCACGATTGCGCTCGTGAGCGTCGACGACGCCGCGCGTGCGATCAAAACCATGCAGGTGCGCGGCGCGCCGCTGATCGGCGCGACGGCGGCTTACGGCGTTGCGCTGGCGCTGCGCGCCGACGCGTCCGACGCCGCGCTCGACCGCGCCTATGCGCAGCTCATCGCCACGCGGCCGACCGCCATCAACCTGAAATGGGCGCTCGACGAGATGGTTGCGGCGGTGCGCAGCGAGCCGCCCGAGCGCCGCGTGGCAGCGGCCTACCGGCGCGCGACCGCGATCAATGACGAGGACGTGGCGATCAACCATTCTATTGGACGGAACGGTGTGACGTTGATCGAGGCGGTCGCCGCGAAGAAAAAGTCGGGCGAGCGAATCAACATCCTCACCCATTGCAATGCCGGCTGGCTCGCCACCGTCGATTGGGGCACGGCGACGGCGCCGATCTACCAGGCGCACGACAAGGGCCTGAACATCCACGTCTGGGTCGACGAGACGCGCCCCCGCAACCAGGGCGCATCGCTGACCGCCTGGGAGCTCGGCCACCACGGCGTGCCGCACACGGTGATCGCCGACAACACTGGCGGCCACCTGATGCAGCACGGCATGGTCGACCTCGCGATCGTCGGCACCGACCGCGTCACCGCCGCGGGCGACGTCTGCAACAAGATCGGCACCTACCTGAAGGCGCTGGCGGCCAAGGACAACGGCGTGCCGTTCTACGTGGCGCTGCCGTCGCCGACCATCGACTTCACGGTGAGCGACGGCGTCGCTGAAATCCCGATCGAGCAGCGCGGCGCCGAAGAGCAGGCGACCATGACCGGCCTGACCGTCGACGGCCGCATCGAGACGGTCCGGGTCGTGCCGCAAGGCTCTCCCGTGGCCAATTACGGCTTCGACGTCACCCCGGCGCGGCTCGTCACCGCGCTGATCACCGAGCGCGGCGTGCTCGCTGCGACGCGGGCCGCGCTCGCGGCGGCGTTCCCCGAACGCGCGGCAATGCGCACCGCGGCGGAGTAGGGCGATGGGCCTCCCGGCCGGCTCCCTGGTCCTGCCGGTCGACGGCCGGCAATCGCCGACCGCGCTGAAGGTCGCTCGCGGCACCACGCGGCTTCTCCACGCGCTCGGCTTCTCGGTGGTGAGCGAGCTGCCGCTCGCCTCCGGCCGGCGCGCCGATCTCGTCGCGCTCGGCCGCGACGGCGAGATCTGGATCGTCGAGGTCAAGTCGTCGATCGCGGATTTCCGCGCCGACCAGAAGTGGATGGACTACCGGCTGCATTGCGACCGGCTGTTCTTCGCGACCACGCTCGAGGTGCCGTGCGAGATCTTCCCGGCCGATACCGGCCTGATCGTTGCCGACGCGTTCGCGGCGCAGATCGTCTGCGAGGCGCCCGAGCACCGGCTGCACGCGGCGACCCGCAAGAGCATGACGCTCGGCTTCGCACGCGCTGCGGCGCAGCGGCTCTCGGCGCTGGCCGACCCGGACGGGCCGTACAGCGCAGAATTCTAGATCAGCGTTGGACTATTTCGGTGCGCGCTTGGCGAGGATGCGCTGCAACGTGCGGCGATGCATGTTGAGGCGGCGCGCCGTCTCCGACACGTTGCGGCCGCACAGCTCGTAGATGCGCTGGATGTGCTCCCAGCGGACGCGATCGGCCGACATCGGATTGGACGGCGGCTCGGCCTTCTTGCCTTCGAGTGCGAGGAGCGCGGCGACCACGTCGTCGGCGTCGGCCGGCTTCGACAGATAATCGACCGCGCCGAGCTTCACCGCCGTCACGGCGGTCGCGATGTTGCCGTAGCCGGTCAGGACGATGCCGCGCGCGTCGGGCCGCCGGCGCTTCAGCGCGGAGATCACATCGAGGCCGTTGCCGTCGCCGAGCCGCATGTCGACCACCGCAAAGGCGGGCGCGGACTTTTCGACATATTGCAGGCCGTCGGCGACCGACTCGGCGGTCGCCACGGTGAATCCGCGGCCCTCCATGGCGCGTGCGAGCCGCAGCAGGAACGACTTGTCGTCCTCGACGATCAGCAGCGAGCGATCGCTGACGGTATTCAAAGCGGCGTCGACCATGAACCTCTCCGTACGGGGCAACTATTCACTGTGCGACATGGGCCCGCAGGCCCTGGCGCGGTCAGCGCATAGCTGCTTTGCGTTTATGTAGGCGTAGATGTCGCAGGGCTCAAGGGGCCTCGGCCGGGGCCAAGGTGGGCACATTCGCGGTCGCCTCGAAATCGTTGCGGCTCCAACTGATCGTGATCACGGCGCCGCGCTGTGGAAAGGCGCGGTTTTCCAGCGTCAGGGTGGCGCCGGAGCGTTCCAATAGGGTCTTCGCGATGAAAAACCCGAGGCCAAGCCCGGTTTCCTCGCCGGCCGCCCGCATGCGCCGCCGGCGGCTTGACGCCACGTAGGGCTCGCCGATGCGGCCCATGATCTCCGGCGGGAACCCCGGCCCGTCGTCGGCGATGGTGACCGTGACTTCCTGCTCGTTCCAGGCCGCGACCACGTCGACGCGCTCGCGCGCATAGTCGACCGCGTTCTCCAGCAGGTTCCCGAGCCCGTAGAGAATCGCCGGGTTGCGCGCGCCGACCGGCTCGTCGCCGCGCTCGACCGGCAGGGTCACGCCGATGGTGATGCCGAAATTGCGATGCGGCGCCACCACCTCCTCGATCAGCGCGGAGATCTTCATCCGCTCGTAGGGCTCGCCGGCGCCGGGCAGCTCGGTCAGCTTGGACAGGATCACGCGGCAGCGCTGCGCCTGCTCGCGCAGGAGCCGGACGTCGTCGATGTGAGTCGAGCCCGGCTCGAGCGCTCGCTCGAGCTCCTTCGCCACCACGGCGATGGTGGAGAGCGGCGTGCCGAGCTCGTGCGCCGCCGCGGCGGCGAGGCCGTCGAGCTGGGAGAGGTGCTGCTCGCGCGCAAGCACCAGCTCGGTCGCGGCGAGCGCATCGGCGAGCTGGCGGCTCTCCTTGGTCACCTGCCAGGCGAACACGCTGATGTAGCCGATCGCCAGCAGGATCGAGAGCCAGACCCCGACCATGTAGATCGACGGCAGCTCGAGCGGGTCCTCGCTCGACCACGGCAGCGGGTAATAGACGAACACCAGCGCGGTCGCGCAGGCGATGGCGAAGCCGGCCAGCGCCTGCGTCATGCGCGGCGGCAGCGCGGTCGCCGAGATCAGCACCGGCGCCAGGAACAGGAACGAGAACGGATTCTGCAACCCGCCGGTCAGGAACAGCAGCACCGCCAGCACGGCGATGTCGAAGGCGAGAAGCCACGCCGCGCGGTCCGGCTCCAGGCGGTGATTGAGCCCGTAGCGCACACGCAGCGCGACGTTGAGCCAGGCGGACAGCGCGATGACCGCGAGACAGGCCCAGATCGGCAGGTCGAACTCGAGGCCGAAATGCACCACCAGCACCGCGCCGGTCTGGCCGATGATGGCGAGCCACCGCAGGCGGATGAGCGTGTCGAGCCGGACGCTGCGCTGCGGGTGGAAGTGCTGGTCGAGAAGGTCCCGCTCCATGGCACACTTATAGGGTGTGCCGGCAGCCGGCGGGAGAGGGCCACGGTGGGCAAAGGGCCACAGCCCACAGGGCATTGGATCGGCCGTTTTCTCGACAGGCGCTGCGGCAGGTTGATAGTTTCGCGAGGTAACGCCCTACAGGTTTTCCTTCATGGCTCGCGTGCCGCTGATCACCCGCGACGACCTGCCCGAGCACGAGCGCGCGGTGTTCGATCGGCTGGAGGCGTCGCGCGGCACGCCGACCGGCAATATCTGGCGCGCGCTCGCCAATGCGCCGAACCTGCTCGACCGCGTGCTGCTCCTGGCCGACGAGCTGCGCCACGGCACCACGATCGAGAAGCGCTTCCGCGAGCTCGCGGTGCTGATGGTCGGCGTCGCGGCGAAATCGCAGTACGAGTTCGACCACCATTGGAATGCCGCGCTCAAGGCCGGGCTCCCGCGCGACAAGCTCGCGGCGATCGCCGAGTTCGCGACCTCGCCGCTGTTCGACGACGCCGAGCGCGCGGTGCTGCGCTACGCCAAGGAGGCGACCGAGCAGGGCACGGTCGCCGACGCGACCTGGGACGCGTTGCGCGGCTTCTTCGACGACCGCGAGGCGATGGAGATCGTCATCACCGTCGCCTGGTACAATTTCGTCGTGCGCATCCTGCTGCCGCTCGAGATCGAGAACGAAAGCTGGTTCAAGAAAATGTAGCTGCTCACTTCAACACAGCGCATATCCCGGAAAAGTGGATACCGGTTTTCCGAAAAGGATATGCGCCAACGAAAAATAAGACGGGAGGTTCTCATGGTGACGAGGCGCAGCTTCATGGTGGGTGCGGCCGCAGCGATGGCGACGCCGACATACGCGCAGGCGCCCGCCGGCGTCGACGGATGGCCGTCGCGCCCGATCCGCGTGGTGTTTCCGACCGGTCCGGGCGGCCCGAGCGAGAACTTCCGGCTCTATGCGGAGTATCTCAAGGCGAAATTCGGTCAGCCGCTGCTGCTCGAGAACATGCCCGGCGGCTCGGGCTCGATCGGCGCCATGGCGGTCGCGCGCTCGGCGCCGGACGGCCACACGTTCATGGTCGGATCGAACAGCATCACCATCCTGGCGCCGCTGGTGATCGAGAAGAACCCGCTCAATCTCAAGCAGGACCTGGTGCCGGTCGCGCATCTGTTCAGCTTCCGCTTCCTGCTGGTCGTCAATCCCAATCTCGGCGTGAAAACGTTCAAGGAGTTCGTCGACTACGCCAAGGCGCGCCCGGGCAAGCTCAACTTCGGCTCGCCCGGCATCGGCACCGGCGGCCATGTGGTGACCGAGCTCCTGCTCAAGCGCACCGGCATCGACGCCGTGCACGTGCCGTACCAGGCGACGACGCAGCAGCTGATGGCGGCGGCCGGTGGCCATCTCGACTTCACCTTCGACACGCCGGGCAATGCGCGCGGCATCGTCGAGAGCGGCAAGGTGATTGCGCTCGCGGTCAGCGGCAAGGGCCGTGCTGCCGTGATGCCGGACGTGCCGTCGTTCGGCGAGCTCGGCCTGCCGGTCTACGACGCCTTGTTCGTCTCGACCAGCATGCTGGCGCCGGCCGGCACGCCGACCGCGATCATCGCCGCGCTCAACCGCGAGCTGATTGCCTGCCAGGACAAGCCGGACATCAAGGAACGCATGGAGAAGGGCTCCTACGAGCAGGGCTTCCAGACGCCGGAGCAGATGGTCGCGTTCTTCGACGGGGATTATAAGAACTGGTCCGAGGTGATCCGCGAGACCGGTGTGCGGATCAAAGCTTGAGAGTTACAACGATGAGCCTGCCGCAGACCAATTTCGATCCTCCGTTCAACATCACGCGCGCGAGTCACCTGGTGCTGACCGTGCGCGACCTCGCCAAGAGCCGCGACTTCTACACGCAGGTGTTCGGCCTGATCGTCAGCGACGAGGATGCGGGCACGCTGTGGCTGCGCGGCGTCGAGGAGCGGGCGCATCACAGCCTCACCCTCAAGAAGACCGCCGGCGCGCCCGCCTGTGAGCGCATCGGGCTCCGTGTGTTCCAGGACGAGGACCTCGACAAGGCGAAGGCGCATTTCGACCGCAAGGGCATTCCGGCGCACTTCGTCGAGGTGCCGCACCAGGGCCGCACGTTGCACGTGTCGGACACGGCCGGCACGCCGCTCGAGCTCTGCGCCACCATGACGGTCGTCGACCGCGTGCAGACGCGCGTCCACGAGCACCACGGCGCCGCAGCGCTGCGCATGGATCATTTCCAGGTTCTGGTGCCCGACGTGCTCGCGACCACGCGCTTCTACACCGACCTCGGCTTCCGCGTGTCGGACTATGCCGTGGTCGAGAACACCGACCGGATCGTCGCGACGTTCCTCTACCGCAAGAACAATCCGCACGACATGGTGTTCCTGACCCGCTCCGGCCCGCGCTACCACCATTGCGGCTACATCGTGCAGGAGATGGGCCACGCGATCAGGGCGCTCGACGTCGCCGGCAATCTCGGTTTCGGCGAGAACCTCGAGCACGGCCCGGGCCGGCACGGCCACGGCCACAGCTACTATTGCTACTGGCGCGACCCGGACGGACACCGCGTCGAGCTGCTGCTCCCGGCGGTGCAGATCGTCGACATCGACGATGCGCCGGTCGCGTTCACGGCGAGCCCGAACAACACCATGAACCTGTGGGGCCCGCCGGCGCCGCGCTCGTGGGTCGAGGAGGCGACGCCGTTCGCCGGCGTCGAGATCACGCGCATGCCGGATACGACGCGCATGACGCTGGAGAGCTATCTGGCGGGGAAAGAGCCGAAGTTCACCTTGCCCGAGCCGTTGCAGAAGGGGGCGTAGCTTGGCTTCAATGCCTCACCGCGAGTCCACCTCTCCCCGCGTGCGGGGAGAGGTCGCCGTGCGAAGCGCGGCGGGTGAGGGGGCGCTGCCGCGAGTCTGAGCCTGTCGAGAGAGCCCCTCACCCCAACCCTCTCCCCGCAAGCGGGGAGAGGGGGCGCGCAGTGCTCGCGGCCCTGTCTCGACCTACACCGCCGAACTAATCGTCCCGCATCTCGCCCGTATCGCGATAGGCCCACAACACGTCGCGGCCGAGCGACACCGGCGTGGTCGTGCCGGGCATGTAGCGTGCCGCGGTGCCGAGCTCGAGCGCTTCCAGCCGCTCGCCGAACAGCTCGATATCGTAGACCGTCTGCGTGCCCTGGTAGCGGCATTCGAGCACCCGCGCCTCGAACGTATTGGCGCCGTCGGTCTTGCCGAGCGCGACGTTTTCCGGTCGCAGCGCGATGCGCACCTTGTCGCCCGGTGTCAGCGCCTGAAGGAGCGCACATTCGGCGCGCTGGCCATGGCCGAGGTCGACCGTGCCGAACGCGCCATTGCGCGCGATGAGCGTGCCGGCAAGCTCGTTCGACGCGCCGGTGAAGTTCGCCACGAACAGGTCGGCCGGCCGGTTGTAGATCTCGTTGGGCGGCGCCACCTGCAGGAGCTTGCCCGCCCGCATCACGCCGACGCGGTCGCCGAGCACCACGGCCTCGGCCTGGTCATGGGTGACGTAGAGCGCGGTCATGCCGGTGCTTTTGAGAATGCGGCGAAGGTCGTCGCGCAGCCGCTCGCGCAGCTTGGCGTCCAGGTTGGAGAGTGGCTCGTCGAGCAGCAGGAGCCGCGGCCGATAGACCAAGCTGCGCGCCAGCGCGACGCGCTGCATCTGGCCGCCGGAGAGCGTGACCACCGGCCGCTCGGCATAGTCGGCGAGGCCGACCAGCTCCAGCACCTCGGTCACGGCGCGCTCGGCGTCGCCGCGCGCGACGCCGCGATGCTTGAGCGGATAATGCACGTTCTGGCGCACCGTCATGTGCGGCCACACGGCGTAGGACTGGAACACCATGCCGATGTTGCGCAGCCGCGGCGGCACGAGGATGCCGTCGGCCGGCGCCGAGACGACCTCGCCGCCGATGCTGATCGCGCCCGCGGTCGGATGCTCGAGCCCGGCGACGCAGCGGAGCGTCGTGGTCTTGCCGCAGCCCGAAGGCCCGAGCAAGACCACGATCTCCCCCGCCGGTATCGCAAAGCTCACCCCGCCGACGGCGGCGACGCCGGCGAACTCCTTCCTCAGGTCCTTGACTTCGAGCGCCGCCGACATCAGGTCCTCGCGCTCACTGCCGATAGCCGTAGATCTTGTTCCAGTCCTCGATCCACTTGTCACGCAGCGTCTCGTATTGCTTGAAGTCCGGCACCCAGACCTTGATCACCTTGGGATCCCAGCCCTTCGGCAGCATCGGTGGCGTCTTCAGCGACGTGATGTTGCCGAGCTCTTTGATCTGGAAGGTCTGGCCTTCGGCGGACAGGCGCCAGTTCATGAACAGCTTTGCGGCGTTCGGATTCTTCGCGCTCTTCGGGATGCCGTCGGCATAGGGATTGATCGGCACGCCCTCGGGCGGAAACACCGCCTCGACCGGCGCGCCATCCTTGGTCTTGGTGTAGACGATGTTGTAGAGAAGCGGCCCGGCAACGATCTCGCCGCGCACCAGTGCGTCCGACATCGGCGCGCCCGACGGATAGAGCACGTTCTCGAGCGCGGCCTGCTTGGCGTGATAATCCTCGCCCAGCACCTGCCGTTCGAACATCACCCGCGTCCAGGTCGTGCCGCCCGACGGGGCGACCACCTGACCGAGCTTCTTGCCCTTGTACTCGGGCTTGGTCAGGTCCATCCAGCTCTTCGGCGGGTTCTTGAGCAGCTCGCTGTTGTAGCCGATCGACCAGCCCAATGTGACGCCCGGCCACAGTTTCGGCGAGACGAGCACCTCCGGCCGATAGTCGGCCGCGTTCGGCGGCGCATAGTCCATGAACATGTCGTTGAGCTCGAGCATCAGCCCGCGGTCGGAATGGTTGATCGCATCGGCCGCGAGCTTGCCGGCGGCCGCCTCGGTCTTGATGCGGGTGATCAGCTGGCCGCCTGGCGCGCGCACCATCTCCACCTTGATCTCGGGGAAGCGCTTGTTGAACGCCTTGATCACCTCCTGCTCCACCTCGGCGAAGTTGGCCGTGTAGTAGACCAGCCGGCCTTCCTTCTTGGCGGCAGCGATCAGCTCGGCGGAGCCGAAATCCTCCGCGAGCGCCGGCGTTCCGATCAGCGCCAGCGCGAGCGCCACGCCCGCGGTCGTCAGCAGTTTCTGCATTGGAATTCCTCCCATTTTCATTGGAGCATGATCTTTTTCCGAAAACCGGTATCCACTTTTCGGGATCATGCTCCGTTATCCCGTTCGTCCGATGCTCCCCTGCGAGGCGCCGCGCGTGAGCACGTTGGCGACGCCGATCAGCACCGCGAGCAGCGCGGTCTGCACCAGGCTGAAGGCAGCGGTCTTCCCGACATTGCCGCCCTCGTAGTAGTCGAGCAGCAGCACCGCCATGACCATCGTGTCGCTGGTGTAGAGGAACAGCGACGAGCCGAGCTCGCGGATCGCCAGCACGAACAGCAGCGTCATCGACGCGATCACGCCGGGGCTCGCGAGCGGCAGCACGATGGTGCGGATGGTCGACAGGAGCGTGCGCCCGCAGATGAAGGCGGCTTCCTCTAGCTCGCGGTGGATCTGCATGAACGAGGTCGACAGCGATCGCACCGTGTCGGGCATGAAGCGCGCGACGAAGGCGAGCGCGAGGATCCAGATCGTGCCGTAGAGCCCGCCCGGCAACCCGATCCACGCCCACAGATACGCGACGCCGATCACCAGGCCGGGGATCGCGACCGGCAATGTCGACAGGAGGTCGATGCTGCGTCGGCCGGGCACATGGGTGCGATAGATCGTGTAGCCGAGCGCGAACGCGAGCACGCCGCCGATCAGCGCGGTGATGACGCCGACCTCGAGCGTGTTCCAGATCGACCGCATGGTCAGCGGGTTGTCGAAGATCGCGTTGAAATGCATCAGCGAGTATTGCCGCGCGTCGAACAGGCTGGCGACGTCGCGGATGAACAGGAACTTGCGGAATGCCGCGACGATCAGCGCCAAGGTCGGCAGCACCACGACGACGAACAGGTAGGTCACGGCGAGGCCGAGCGTCACCCAGCGCCACGGCCCGAGGTCGAGATTGCGCGGCCGGAACGCCTTGCCGGCGACGGTCGCGTAGCTCTTGCCCGACATGACCTTCTGCTGGAGCGCGACGAGGAGGCCGGTCACCACCGCGAGGATGATCGCGACCGCGGCGGCGGTGTTGTAGAGCGGCGGATTCCAGTTGGTGAGCTTGAAGATGTAGGTGGTCAGGACGTTGAGGTTCGCCGGCGCGCCCAGCACCGCTGGAATGCCGTAGATGCCGAGCATGACGATGAAAGAGAGGAGCGTGCCGGAGATGATCGCCGGCATGATCAGCGGGAACGTCACCGTGAACAGCGTCCTGAACGGCGTCGCACCGGCGATCTCCGACGCCTCCTCGAGGCTCGGATCCATGTTGCGCAGCGCCGACGCGGTGAACATGTAGACGTACGGCGCGTAGTAGATGCCGAACACGAAGATCAGTCCAGGCATGGTGTAGAAGTCGACCCGCAGGTCGAGCGCGAGCCACTTGAACACCGTGTTGATCAGGCCGGTTTTGGGCGAGCCGAGGATGACCCAGGCGACGCCGGCGACCAGCGGCGGCACGAACAGCGGGATCATGCTCGCGGCGGCGATGAAGCGCTTGCACGGCGTGTTGGTGCGCACCACGATCCACGAGAAGGTAAGCCCGATGACGAGCGCGAGCGCCGTGCCGCCGCCGCAGGCGATCAGCGAGTTCGCGAGCGCGTCGCCGACGTTCGGGTTGCCGAGAACCTTCAGGAAATTTTCGGTCGACAGGGTGATGTTGCGCAGGCCGGTGACGACCGGATTGGCGTCGGTCAGCGCGCCGATCAGCAGCATCGCGAGCGGATAGACAACGAGGAAGGCGAGGATCGCGAGCAACAGCGCGGCCCAGCCTGCGGACAGGAGGCGGGGCCTCACGGCCTCGGCCTTGAGGCGCGATACGGCCGACGCGCGGCGAGTCATTCCGTGCAAGACGTTCCCTCTCGCCGATCTCGTGTTTTGTTCCGTCGGCCTTGCGGAAAGACTAGACGATCGGGGTGTCTGCAGGCACCCCTATAATCGGCCTTGCGGCGAGGGGCCGCGTCGGTGTCTGGCAGCGCATTGCCACGAGTCCACCTCGCCCCCCCTTGCTGGGGGGGGGGGGGGGCGGCAGAGGGGGGGGGGGGGGGGGGGGGGGGTTCTCTCCGCGAATACAGACCCCTCATCCGGCGCTTCGCGCCACCTTCTCCCACAGGGGGAAGAAGGAAAAGAAAAGAGATTGAGGTAATGCCCCATCCCAACGACCCGAAACTCCGCTCCTTCATCCCGGTCGATCCCGCCTCCGACTTCCCGATCCAGAACCTGCCGTACGGCGTGTTCTCGGCAAAGGACGGCCTTGCGCCGCGCGTCGGGGTCGCGATCGGCGACCACGTGCTCGATCTCTGGCAGCTCGCGCAGGACTGCCGCATTGACGTGCGCGACATCAGCGTGTTTGCCGCGTCCGCGCTGAACCCGTTCATGGCGCTCGGCCCGAAAGTGTGGTCCAGCACGCGCGCGCGCATCAGCGAGCTGCTGCGCCACGACCATCCGGAATTGCGCGACAATGAGAAGTTGCGCAAGCGCGCGCTGGTGCCGATGCGGGATGTCACGCTGCACATGCCGATCGCGGTTGCCGGCTACACCGATTTCTATTCCTCGAAGGAGCACGCCACCAATGTCGGCGTCATGTTCCGTGGCAAGGACAATGCGCTGCAGCCGAACTGGCTGCACATGCCGATCGGCTATAATGGCCGCGCCTCGACCGTCGTGGTCAGTGGAACCAAGGTGAAGCGTCCGCGCGGGCAGTTGAAGCCGCCGAATGTGGACGCGCCGAGTTTCGGGCCGTGCAAGCGGCTCGACTTCGAGCTCGAGATGGGCGCTGTCATCGGGCAACCCTCCAGGATGGGCGAGATGCTCACCGAGGCGCGGGCCGAGGAGATGATCTTCGGCTTCACCATCCTCAACGACTGGAGCGCGCGCGACATCCAGCAGTGGGAATATGTGCCGCTGGGTCCGTTCCAGGCCAAGGCATTTGCTACTTCTATCAGCCCGTGGATCGTGACCCGCGAGGCGTTGGAGCCGTTCCGCCTGCACGGGCCGAAGCAAGAGCCCGAGCCGCTCGCGTATCTCAAACAGTCGGGTGCGAACAATTACGACATGGAGCTGGATGTGGCGCTCCGTGCCAACGGCGTGAACGAGGCCAAGAGCATCTGTCGCACCAATTTCAAATACATGTACTGGTCCTCGGTGCAGCAGCTCGTGCACCACGCCTCCTCGGGATGCGCCATGAATGTCGGCGATCTCCTTGGCAGCGGCACGATCTCCGGCCCGGAGAAACACCAGCGCGGCAGTCTTTTGGAGATCAGCTGGAACGGCACCGAGCCGGTGGAGCTGGCGGGCGGGATCAAGCGCTCGTTTCTCGAAGACGGAGATTCGCTTGTCATGCGCGGCTGGTGCCAGGGCGACGGCTACCGCGTCGGCTTCGGCGAGGTCGAGGGGACGATTGTTCCGGCGGGATGAGCGTCTAGATGCCGAGCGCGCTCTGGTAGGCGAAAAGCGCCGGCGTGCCTCCGGTGTGAAGGAAGACGACATCCTCGTCCTTGCGCCAGCGTCGCTGGCGGATCAGGGCGATCAAGCCTGCAAGCCCCTTGCCGGAATAGACGGGGTCAAGTGCAAGCGCCTCGAGCTGGCCGGCAAGCCGGATTGGGTGGCCTCATGCGGGACGCCGTAGGCCGGTCCCGCATGTCCCGCGACGACTTCCACGGTTGCTTCGTCAAAGGGAACATCCAGCAGATCGGACGCCTCTTTCGCAAACGCCACGACATCGGCGCGCACCCGCGCCGGCTCGGCATCGATATCGATCCCGACGATTTTTGTGTTGGGCATTGCGACGGCTGCACCGGCGACGAGGCCGGCCTGCGTGCCGGCGCTTCCGGTGCAGTGAACGATAGCGGCCGGCGCGAAGCCCAGTTGCGCGGCCTGCGATTCGATTTCCGAGATCGTCGTGGCGTAGGCAACTGCGCCCAAGGCGTTCGAGACCCCATACGGAACGAAGTAGGGTTTGTGCCCCTTCGCCTGGAGATCGTCGACGAGCGTGCGGATGGCGGCATTGCGATCGCCGGTCCACGGCACATCATGCAGATGTGCGCCGAACAACCGGTTGAGAAACGCGTTGCCCGAGGTCTTGTATTCCGGCGTCGGCGGCTCGAGTCGGCCGTGGTAGACCGCTAGATGGCAGGCGAGGCCGAGTTTTGCCGCGACCGCCGCAACCTGCCGCTGGCTGTTCGATTGCACGACACCGCCGGAAACGATCGTATCGGCACCGCTCGAAAGTGCCTCGTGCAGGACATAGTCCAGCTTGCGCAGCTTGTTGCCGCCGAAACCCAGCCCGGTGGCATCCTCGCGCTTGACCCAGAGCCGCGGCCCGCCGAGCTGAGCGGTCAGCCGCTTCATCGGCTCGAGCGGGGTCGGCAAATCGGCGAGGCCCAGGCGGGGAAAGGCAGCGAGCCGGTCGGCCAATCTGCGATCAGTCCGCATCATTCCGTCCGTCCGGCTCACCCGGGATGTTCCAGCAATGGATCAACGGCCGCATGATAGTGCGCCATCGACGATGGCTGCATCACATTTCAGCGCGTGATGGAAATCAGCGCTGCTCCGGCGGCACCTTGCCGACCCGCGCCGAATGCGCGGCGACGTCTTCGAGGCTGTATTTCAGATGCACGCGCTTGTCGGACGGCGGCTGCTTGACCGAGCAGACGCCCGCTCGCCATTCCCTGACGGGACGGATCGGCCGCGGCGCAAAGCCGCCGCCGCAGTTCGGGCAGACATTGCCGAGCTTGTTGTCGGCGCAATCGGCGCAGAAGGTGCATTCATAGGAGCAGATCCGCGCATCGAGCGCCGACGGCGGCAGGTCCTTGTCGCAATATTCGCAGTTCGGGCGTAGCTGCAGGGCCATGATGGTCTCGTTCGGATTCGGCTTGCCAAGAATGATCGCAGACGAATGGAGAAAATCGAATGACTAATTTCCCTCGATTTGCGCCTCCTGTCGCAACTTCACGCTCTTGCGGTCAAACGACTATCCAGATAGCGGCAGCTTGGTGCTCTCCTTCAACCGGTCCAGCACGACCGAAGAGCGCACATGCGCCACGCTCTGATGCGGCATCAGCACGTCGTTGACCAGGTTGGACAGGCTCTTGAGGTCGCGCAGCACCACCTTGAGCACGTAATCGGCATCGCCCGTGAGCGAATAGGCTTCCTGGATCTCGTCCACGCGGTTCACCAGCGCGCGAAACTTTTTCGAGTTGTCGGGCGAATGGGTCGCCAGCGTCACCTGGACGAAAGCGATCAGGTTGAAGCCGAGCGCTTCGCCCGCGAGGTCGGCGTGATAGCCGGCGATCACGTTCTCCTCCTCCAGCCGCATCCGCCTCCGCGAGCATTGCGAGGCCGA
>Ga0081540_1000351_pt1 | contig 46620 bp, 45 predicted proteins | sample TabmetS2T1R1_FD_71024 | JGI IMG/M metagenome (GOLD analysis project Ga0081540, IMG submission 71024) | Tabebuia heterophylla rhizosphere microbial communities from the University of Puerto Rico - S2T1R1 | ecosystem: Host-associated > Plants > Roots > Rhizosphere ...
GCTCGAGGATCCGCTCCCGGGTGAGGGTCCTCCCGCCGGGGTCCTTGATCTCCTGCTCGGGGAGCTCCAGCTCGTCGGTGCGGACGTGCACGATGCGGTTGCAGGGCGCCTGGAAGCCGGAGGCGTAGTACAGCCGGCTTCCCACCACGTCGCCGGTCGAGGCGCGGCCCCACTGCTGGACGGCGTCGAACTTGAGGACGTGGACCTTCCCCGACGCGGTCTTGATCTGGAAGCCGGGGTTGGCGCCGTCGATCTTCACCCCCACCACCTTCCAGGGGTGATCGTCGGCGGGCCCGAGCCCGGTGCAAGGCCCGCGGGCGATCTCCTCGGCGGTCATGGGGCGCCGGCCGAGCCGATTGACGAACCAGCTCGAGTCCGGGACCTCGTCGAGCGCGTTGACGTTCCGCGCCGGACTCCCGGTCTCCAGGAGCCAGACGTGGCTGAGCGGGCGGAAGAGGATGTGATCCAGGCCGTCCCAGTACAGCGGAACGAAGGATTGCTCAGGCTTCGGCTTGAACGGACGCCGGTCGTCGTCCTCCCAGAGCACGGGCTTGGTGGAGAACGGACGGGCGCCACTGCAGGCCAGCAGACCCACGGCTCCGATGGTCAGGAGGGAGACGAGCACGGCCCGGGGCCCATGCGGTATCAACGGCCGGTGGACGAATCGCGGGCGCTGAACGAGGAGCACCGGAGGCGATGGCTGGCCCGAGCGGTGCGCGACCGCCTCCGTCGCAACCGACGCGGGCTCATCGAGCTGTTCCTGGGCGTGCTGGTCCCCCTGTGCGGGCTGGCGCTCCTGGCGCGCTGGGTGGTGCATCCCCAGCCGCCGTGGTGGGACCTGGCGATTCTCGAGTGGATTCACTCCTTCGCCACGCCCGAGCGCGACCAGCTGGCGGTCTTCATCACCGATCTGGGGACCTTTGCCGGCGTGACGCCGATCACCATCGCGCTGGTCCTCTACCTCCTGTTTCGGCGGCGGATCGCCCAGACCCTCTTCGTTCTCCTGTCGATGGTGGGGTCGTGGCTCCTGAACGATGCGGCGAAGGCCTTCTACGGCCGGGAGCGTCCGGCGCTCTGGAACTCGGCTGCCCGGCAGATGTGGTTCGGGTTCCCCAGTGGCCACGCCATGGCCTCCATGGCCCTCGGGACGGCGGTGACGATCCTCGCCTGGCGAACGCCCGCGCGCTGGGTGGTGCTCGCGCTCTCCGCGGTCTTCGTCCTGGCGGTGAGCGCCTCGCGGCTGTACCTCGGAGTTCACTACCCCTCGGACGTCCTGGCGGGCTGGTGCGCTTCCCTGGCCTGGGTGATTGGCCTGCGCATGCTCATCCTTCCTAGAGCGCATAGGTCACCCCGAACACCAGGCTGAAGGAGGTGAGGCGCAGCCCTTGGCTGAAGGGCTCGGTGCCGATGCCGATGACGAACTGAAAGTTGCTTGCCCCGAGGATCGCCGCGGTGCGGACCCCCGCCTCGGCCGAGAGGCGGAGCGCGTCCCAGCGGAAGTTGCGCAGGTGCTGGTCGAAGACGTTCCCGAAGCTCACCCCGGCGACGCCGTCGAGGTAGGCGAACACCGGCCAACGCCAGGAGAGCTGTGCGCCGAGGGCGCTGCGGTCCCGCAGCCGCCCGTGCAGGAAACCGACGAACGGCTCGGCGCCGCCCACCGTGACCAGCTGCCAGAAGGGGACCGGCTCGCTCCCCAGCGGGTCGGCGAACTCGGCCAGGACGCCGAGGCTGAGAACCCGGCCCTTCCCGGTGACGTCCCACGAGCCTTCGACGCCGGCGCCGTAGCGGATCCACGAGCGGTCGAAACCGCGGGTCACGTCCACCGAAGGCGCGACGACCACGCCCACCCGGATCCCGCTCCGGTTGATCTCCGGAGGTCGGGTGTCCAGCGAGGCGCGGAAGAAGAGCTCGGCGGCGGTGGTGTTCTCCTGGTACCCCGGCGGGGGCGGAAGCTCACCGCGATCGACGCGCTGGGTGAGGGTCGGGTCGCCGCAGCAGGAGTAGTCGCGGAACACCGTGCGGTTCAGGCGCGCCCCGGTCTCGACCCGCGCCGTCTTGGCGGCGTAGAGATAGCTCAGGGACCCGCCGACGTTGTCGGTGCCGTAGCGCGACTTGAACTCGTCCGTAGTGAGAGATCCGATCCCGTAGAAGAGGTTGTCCGGCCTCCGGTTCCAGTGGCCCTCCAGGGCGATCGAGCTCTCCTTGGTGAAGCGGTAGCGGTCTCCCAGGCCGACGGTGATCCAGTTGGAGCCACCCCAGGCGAGATCCGCGGTCACCTTGTTTCCGGCGACGAAGGTGTCCTCCCAGAAGAAGTGAATGCCGATGCTGGCCCGGAAGCCGAAGTTGATGAGGAAGGTTGGGAAGATGCCGCCCTTGTGGTCCGGGCCGAAGGCGAAGAAGTTGAAGACCGCGGGGCCCCAGTTGCCCTTCTCCGCGGCGGTGGAGACGGCACCGATCGGCACGCGGATGACGTACTCGGTCACGAGATACGCCGGGAGCAGGACGATCCGCGGGATCCAGATCAGCACCTCGCCCGCGGTCGGCGGGGGCGGCTCCTGCCCGCGGTAGTCCGGCACGGGCCGCTTCGGAGGCCGCTCGGCGTCGGAGTCGGTGGCCGTGGGCGCGGCGGCGGAGGTCGCCGGTCCGGAGGCCTCCGCCGGAGCAGCCGGCGGAGCCGCGGGCGGGGTCGCCGGTTGCGGCGGGGAGGGTGTCGGCGAGGGTGGCGCTGTCCCGGCACCCGGTGTCGGCGTTCCGGATGTTCCGGGGGGCGGCGACTCCTGGTCCGCCCGTGCATCGGAGGCCCGGATCGCAAACGCCGCGAGGGCGGTCCACAGCCCGATCGCCAGCGCGCGGCGTGGCAGCGCTCGTTGCTGCCTGGCTCGGAATCCCGCGACTGCACCTGGGCCCATCGGCCAACCCTCCAGTCCGGAAAACGCCGGGCAAGAGCCAAGCACAGCCGAGGGGGTGGCGGCCCGGGCAATGAGCGGCAGGCCGCCAGGTCACCGGGCCCGACCGGGCGGAGAGTGCCTCGAGGGGGGCAACCCGGCGCGTGGCGGCCAGCCCGTACCGCCGGGCGGGAAGACCGGGATCGGGGCCTGGCGGAAACGGCAGCAGCAACGGGCCTCGGCCGGTGCCTCGTTCCCTGGGGCCGCTTGACCCAGTGCTCAAGTAATCGCTAGATTAGTTGAATATGCAAACCGACGCCGCCCACCGCGCCTTCAAGGACCGCCTGTACGGACAGTTCGCCCGGGTGGGGAAGGCCCTCGCCAGCCCGTACCGGCTCGAGCTGCTCGAGCTGCTCGCGCAGGGCGAACGCACGGTCGAGTCGCTGGCGAACGAGATCGGCGTCTCGATGGCCAACGCCTCGCAACACCTGCAAACGCTGCGCGAGGCCGGGCTGGTCGACAGCCGGAAGCAGGGTCTGTTCGTCCATTACCGGCTCGCCGACGAGGGAGTGTTCGAGCTCTCGGCATCCATCCGCACCGTCGCGGAACGCCGCCTCGCGGAGCTGGAGCGGATCGTCCGCGAGCACTTCGGGGACCGCTCGAGCCTCGAGCCGGTGAGCATCCAGGATCTGCTCCAGCGGGTCCGGTCCGGCGCCGTGGTCGTCCTCGATGCCAGGCCGGCGAGCGAGTACGCCGCCGGTCACATCGCCGGAGCCATCTCGATGCCGGCGAGCGAGATCAAGAATCGCCTGAAGCATCTCCCGCGGGGGAAGGAGTACGTGGCCTATTGCCGCGGGCCGTACTGCGTCTACGCGGATGAGGCGGTGAAGGCGCTGAGAGGGAGCGGGCGCCGGGCTCGCCGGCTCCGTGACGGGTTTCCGGAATGGAGGGCTGCGGGTCTGCCGGTGGAGCGGGAGGTGGGGCCGTGATCTTCCGGCCCTACTACCGGTTCGAGACCGGGTGTGCCGCCTATCTGCTCGGGTGCGGCACGCTGGGGCGGTGCGCGGTCGTCGATCCGCAGGAGAGCGAGGTCGAGACCTACGCGAGCTTCGCCGCGTCGAAGGGCATGCGGATCACCCACGTCATCGACACGCACGTCCACGCCGACCACCGATCGGGCGGGCCCGCTCTCGCGAGGAAGGTGGGGGCGGCGTACTGCCTTCACCACTCGGCGGACGTGGCGCTTCCGTTCTTGCCGCTGCACGACGGGGAGGAGATCGAGCTCGGAAACACGAGGCTCCGGGTCCTCCACACGCCCGGCCACACGCCGGAGAGCATCTGCCTTCTCGCCTCCGACCTCCGGCGCGGACCCGAGCCCTGGTTCGTCCTCAGCGGAGACACCCTCTTCGTCGGCTCGGTGGGCCGGCCCGATCTCCCGGGGCACGCCGGTGAGAACGCCGGCCAGATCTTCGACAGCATCCACCAGAAGCTCCTCACCCTCCCGGGCGACGTGGAGCTGTATCCGGCGCACTTCTCGGGATCGGTGTGCGGGGCCGGAATGAGCGGGAAGCCGTCGAGCACGGTCGCCTTCGAGCGGCGATGGAACCCGCTGCTCTCCTGCTCCAGGGGAGACTTCGTGCAGGCGCTGCAGGAGGTGCCGGCGAGGCCTGCCGAGATGGACCGGATCACCCGCGAGAACCAGGGCCGGCCGGAGCCGGCACGATGAAGGAGGTCCGGCTCGGTCTGGTCGAGAACCTCGGCCAGTTCTCGCTGCTGGTGGTGGTCAACGCCTTCGTCGGGGCGATGGTGGGAATGGAGCGAACCGTCCTGCCCCCGCTGGCCGAGCAGGACTTTCACCTTGCGGCGAAGACTGCGGTGCTGTCGTTCATCGCCGTCTTCGGCGTGACCAAGGCGCTCACCAATTACCTCGCCGGTCGCCTGTCGGATCGCTACGGTCGCAAGCACGTGCTGGTCGCGGGGTGGGTGGTCGCGGCGCCGGTGCCGTTCCTCCTGATGGCTGCCCCCACCTGGGGCTGGGTGCTGGTCGCGAACGGCCTCCTCGGCCTGAGTCAGGGGCTCACCTGGTCGACGACGGTGATCATGAAGATCGACCTCGCCGGGCCCCGGAGGCGCGGTCTGGCGATGGGTCTGAACGAGTTCGCGGGCTACGGCGCCGTTGCCGCGAGCGCGCTCGCGACGGGGATCATCGCGGCGCACCATGGGCTGCGGCCGGAGCCCTTCTACCTGGGCGTTGCCTACGTCGCGATCGGGCTCTTCCTCTCCGCCTTGCTCGTCCGCGAGACGCGCGGCCATGCCTCGGTCGAGGCGGCGCTCCATCGGAAGCCCGACTCCGAGCCCATCCCGACGCAGCGAGAGATCTTCTGGCGCACGACCCTGAGCGACCGTGACCTCTCGAGCGTCAGCCAGGCCGGCCTGGTCAACAACCTCAACGACGGCATGGCCTGGGGGCTGTTCCCGCTCTTCTTCGCGGCGGCCGGCATGGATCTGAAAGCGATCGGGATGCTCGCCGCGCTCTACCCGGCGACGTGGGGCGTCGCGCAGCTGTTCACCGGGGTCTGGTCGGACCGGATCGGGCGCAAGTGGCTCATCGCCGCGGGCATGTGGATCCAGGCGGTGGGAATCGGCGTGGTGGTCCTCGCGCAGGGCTTTGCCGGCTTCGCCGCGGGGGCCATGCTCCTCGGGCTCGGGACGGCGATGGTGTACCCAACGCTGCTCGCGGCGATCGGGGACGTGGCGCATCCGTCGTGGCGCGCCTCGTCCGTGGGTGTCTACCGCCTGTGGCGCGACCTCGGCTACGCGGTCGGCGCGCTGCTGGCAGGGATCCTCGCGGATGCGCTCGGTCTCGGCACCTCGATGTGGTGCATCGCCGGGCTCACGCTCGGATCCGGGCTCGTCGTTGCGCTCCGGATGCGGGAGACGCTCCCACGGCTCTCCGTCACGGCTCGAGGAGGCCTGTCATGGAACGCACGCTGAGCCCGCACGCTCAGCCTGCACGCTGAGCCCGCGTGCGCTTCCGTGACACCGGGAGTGGGAGTCTTCGGGAGCAACCTTCGAACTGACCGCGGCGCGACGATTCGTTGTCACACCCGGGCGGCCGCGTAACGACCAGTTCACTTGTGCGGAGCGAGCTGCCGCGTACCGTCGCGGACATGCCCACATCACGTCCTGTCTCCTTCCGACGACTGCTGAGCGGTGCCGTCCTCCTGCTCGTGAGTGCAACCTCAGCCCTCGCGCATGACGACTCGAAGCACGACGAGTCTTCAGGCCCGACCATCTACGGGCACCGCGGCGCCGCCGGCTACCGCCCGGAGCACACGCTGGGGTCCTACATCCTCGGCGCGCGCCTCGGGGCCGACTACATCGAGCCCGATCTCGTCTCGACCAAGGACCACGTCCTGGTCGCGCGCCACGAACCCGCGATCGGTGCCACGACCGACGTCGCTGCCCATCCGGAGTTCGCCAGCCGCAGGACGACGAAGGTGATCGACGGGATCGTGTTTGCGAATGACTGGTTCACCGAGGACTTCACGCTGGCCGAGCTCAAGACGCTTCGTGCCAAGGAGCGCCTGCCCGATATCCGGCAGCACAACACCATGTACGACGGCCGTTACCAGGTCCCCACGTTCCAGGAGGTCATCGACCTGCGCGACAGGCTTTCCAAGGAGCTGCACCGCAAGGTCGGCCTGGTGCCGGAGCTCAAGCACTCGACGTACTTCCGTTCGATCGGGCTGCCGCTGGAAGAACCGTTCGTAGACGCGCTGCGCAGCAACCACCTCGACCACAAGAACGCCAAGCTGACGGTCCAGTCGTTCGAGATCTCGAACCTGAAGCGTCTGAACCAGCTGATCCCGAACCCGCTGGTCCAGCTGCTCGACGTGCCGACCCGGAAGCCCGGGGACGTCCTGGCCGCCGGTGGCACGACGACCTACGCCGACATGGCGACGCCGGCGGGCCTGCAGGAGATCGCGACCTACGCCGACGTCGCCAGCCCGTCCAAGGACTACATCATCCCGCGCAACGCCGACGGGACGCTCGGCACGCCGACGTCGTTCGTCGAGGACGCCCACAACGCTGGCCTCCAGGTCGTCGCCTACACGTTCCGCAACGAGAACACCTTCCTCCCCGCCGAGCTGCGCAGCTCCGCGAACCCGTCTGACTACGGAAACGCGTTCGAGGAGTACCGGCGCTTCTTCGCGACGGGGCTGGACGGCGTGTTCTCCGACAACTCGGACACCGCCAAGGCGGTCCGCGACAGCGAGTAGCTGTTCAAAGGTTCATGGCGGACTCGAGCGTCCGCACGACGAGGCGCTCGAGCCAGACGTCTGAGGCTCTCGACACCCGGGTGGCCGCTCGGCATAGATGCTCCATGGCCCGCCTTGCCGCCCGGCTCGCGGAGAATGCTGCCGGGACCTTCTTCGTCGACGACAGCTGCATCGACTGCGGCGCCTGCCGGGAGATAGCGCCCGGGACATTCGGTCGGTCGCCCCGGCGGGGGCAGTCCTACGTCGCAGCCCAGCCCGAGGCCGGTGACGGCGAGCTGCGAGCCCGGATGGCCCTGGTCGCCTGCCCGACCGCGAGCATCGGTACCTCGCCGAAGCGGCCACTCGGCGCGGCGCTCACTGCCTTCCCCGAGCTTCTGGAGGACGAGGTCTTCTACTGCGGGTGGCACTCGGAGGCGTCGTACGGCGCGTCCTCGTACCTCATCGTGCGACCGGCGGGGAACGTCCTGGTCGACTCTCCCCGTGCTTCGCGCCCGCTGCTCGAACGGATCGAGAAGCTGGGTGGGGTCCGGACGATGCTTCTCTCCCACCGGGACGACGTGGCGGACCATGCCGAGTTCGCGCGCCGCTTCGGATGCGACCGGGTGATGCATGCCGCCGACGTGGGAGCGTTGCCGATCGAGCGGCGGATCACCGGCACGGAACCCATCGTCCTCGACGACGAGCTCACCGTCATCCCCGTGCCCGGTCACACCCGGGGGTCGATCGCGCTGCTCTACCGCGAGAAGTTCCTCTTCAGCGGTGACCACCTGTGGTGGGACGAGGACGACCAGCGGCTCGACATGGGTCAGGGAGTCTGCTGGTACTCGTGGCCCGAGCAGCTCCGCTCACTGGAACGGCTGCGGGCGTTCCGCTTCGAGTGGGTGCTCCCCGGCCACGGGCAGCGCTACCGGGCTGGATCGGCGGCGGCCATGCGTGCCGCGCTCGAGGCAACGCTGTCCAGGCTGTCCGGCGAGAGCGGGTAGCCACGCCGGAGTGGCGCTGAGGCCCGTGCCAGGGACGTATCTCCTCCAGCTCTCAGCGCGCATGGCTGCGGTGGACCCGAGATTTCCGGGGGCGCAGGTGTCCGTGGCGGTTCCTGGAGATCCGGGCGGAGCGACGCTCGCTCAGCGACCGCGGCTGAGGATCACCACCGCGATCCCACCGAGGACCAGCACGCCGGCCCCGAGGAGACGGAGGGTGATCTGCTCGCCGAGGAACGCCACCCCACCGAGGGCGGCGATCACCGGCACCGTGAGCTGGACCGTCGCCGCCTTGAGCGCGCTCAGCTTCGAGAGCGCGCGGTACCAGATCACGTATCCGATGCCGGAGGTCACGGCGCCGGAGACGAGGCCCGCCACCACTCCGGTCGTCGAGAGGTGAGGTCGCTCGACGAGGAAGCTGACCGCGACCATCACCAGAAGGAACGGAACGGTCCGGGCAAAGTTCGACGCCGTGGTCTGCAACGGGTCGGCGGCCCGGCGCCCGCGGAGCGAATAGATTCCCCAGCCGAGCCCCGCGAGCAGCATCAGCACGATGCCGGCGGCCGGCGCGCCGGAGACCGAGGGGTTGGTGAGGAGCAGGAGCCCCAGCAGGGCCAGCGCCAGGCCGGACCACTCGGCGGCACCAGGGCGCTCACCCTTCACCAGCCCCCAGCCGATCATCGTGAGCTGCACCGCGCCGAAGAGGAGGAGCGCGCCGAGCCCGGCGCCGATCTGGACGTAGGCGAGCGAGAAGGCGATGGCGTAGCCAAACAGCACGGCAGCGGAGATCCAGCTTCCACCATGTGGGCGTCCCCGAGCGCCGAGCCAGGCCAGGACCCCCATCACCAGCGCAGCGGATCCGAAGCGCACCGCGGTGAAGCTCGAGGCGTCGATCGCGCCGCCCCGAAGCGCCAGCCGGCAGAGAAGCGAGTTTCCGGCGAAGCAGATCATCGCCAGCGTGGTCAGGAGCGCGAGCTCCCGCGGGGTGGGCTCCCGGTGGCCGGTTTCGAGCTCTGGGGTTCGACCCTCCAGCCTGGATGGGCTCACGGACATGGTGTGGTTTGTGTCAGTGCACGCGCCAGCGCAGCAGGAGCGCCACGAGGGCGGGGATGCCGAAGACCAGAAGGAAGACTGGCGTCTCCTCCGCGACCGTGTAGCCGGCCTTGCGGACACCGATGGCCATGTTGATGCCTGCGCCGACGAGCCACAGCGGGAGGAAGATCAGCGCCGCCGTCCGGAAGGCCCCGGGTCCGCCGATGAGTCCGCCCACGAGGAGACAGACCGCGAGCAGGACGAGGCCGACTGCGATGACGATCGCGGTGTGCACCGGGAGAGGCTCAGTCCACCTGTCCGATGTCCAGCCGGTGGATCTTCCCGCCGGGACCGAGCTGGAAGCGGAAGTAGGTCTTGAAGTCGCCCCACTGCTCGGAGTGGAACTCCCCCACGATCTCCAGACCGTCGGGGCTCACCCGGTCGAAGGAGGTGAAGCGCTCGTGCCCGAGCGCGTCCCGGGTGAACTTCTCGAGGCTCCGGGGACTGCCGTCGTCGAAGAGCTCGGCGTCGTGCTCGAACAGGGCAGACCAGGCCTTCCGGTCTCCCTTCTGGAAGGCTTCGAGGGCGGCCTTCACCGTCGGGTTCTCGAACGGGTGCGGAAGCATCGGGTTCGTTTAACGCATTGCCCCCGGGAAGACGCGGAACACCTGTCCATGATGTGCGCCCTCGCACTGTGACACCGGCCGCGGGCGCTGTTCCGGCATGGGCCCTCGGCTCGGCAGCCTGCAGGCGGGCGCAGTGGAGTTGCGAGAGCCTCTAGGCGCTCGCGGCGCTGGCCGGGCGGGCCGCTGCGGTGGCGGGCGGGGAGGGCGCGAGGAGGTCCTCGGCACCGTAGCGCTTCAGCAGCTCTGCCGCCCGGCCACTGGCCTCCGCGCGGCGAGCGAGCCATCCGAACACGGGAGCGAGGAGCCGCAGCGGGCCCGTGGGAAGGCCGCGGTTCCACTTCACCAGAAGGGCAAGGTCGTCGAGGCGCCTGGGAAGCCCGCTGGCCCTCGTCTCACCGTCGCGAGCCAGACCGAAGAGGACCTGGATGGCTGCCTCGAAGCCCGGATGCCCGGGGGTGAACGTCCCGCGGAAGCGCAGAGCCTCCGTGCTCGAGCCGTTCCGCCAGACGTGCGCCTGCCCGGGCTCGACGACCGCGCGCTCTCCGGGCCGGAACTGCCGCGTGACCCCGTCGACGGTCACCTCGACCACGCCGGCGAGCACCTCGAGCTGCTCCTGGTGGACGTCGTGGAAGTGCCCCATCACGCCGCCTCCGACAGCGACCTCGAAGTCGAAGACCGACCGCTTCCCGCCGTTCTGGCAGGCCGACTCCAGCAGCGTTGCCCGCTCGCGGGTCTGAGGGTTCTCGAACGTGCGCTCCACCATCGTGACCTCCCGGTTAGTACGATGTACTATGCACGAGCCATGGACCTAGGTCAACGTACTAATTCTGGAGAAGCGGGTGGGACGGCCAGGCGCATCCTGGAGCACGCCCGGAAGGCCTTCAACGAGCGTGGGGTGGCCGCGGTCGGAGTCCGCGAGATTGCTCGGGATCTCGGCCTGAGCCCGGGGAACGTCTCGTACCACTTCCCGACGAAGGAGGCGCTGGTCGCCGCGCTGATGGCGGACGCGCACGCCCGGAACAATGCGCAGGCGGAGGCGCTGCCGGTGGGGGAGGGGTTCGAGGGTCTGATGGCGCTCGTCCGCGGAATCATGCTGCGGGATGTCGAGAACCGCTGGCTCAACCGGGACGTGGTGGGCCTGCTGGCCGCCTTTCCCGAGCTCCGACCGATCCAGGAGGAGATGCAGCGCCGCCGGGATGCGCGGACGGAGCGAATCCTCGGGAAGCTGGTCGCAGGGGGCCAGCTCGACGGCGAGCGGGTGAAGCAGCGGCTCCCCGAGCTCCGGCTGCAGCTCTTCACCCAGATCTTCTTCTGGCTTCCCTCGGCGCTCCTCGCCGCGCCCGACGCGGACCCGACCGAGCGCCTCGAGCTTCATCTGCGCGCAGCGATGTTGCTGCTCCTCCCGTACTGCACGCCGAGCGGACGCCGTCGACTCGAGGCCCTCCTCGACCGGTGAGCACGGCCCTCCTAGAGGAGCCCGGACGAGGCTGTCACCAGCGCGCGTTGCGACTCGAAGGTGTCAGGCACCTGCGATGTCGCGCTAACTTGACATCGAGGTGTCAAACACCTCGTTACGCCCACCTCGTTGCGGGGGATTGCGGATCCGCTGCATGAAGAACCAGAGGTGTCCCTCGGGATCGATGGCACCGTAGCTCCGGTCCATCGCGTACTCGGCGCCGTAGTCGTTCGTCTCCGGCTCGCGAAAGACGCGGGCACCGGCGGCGCGAGCGCGTGCACAGTGGGCATCGACGTCGTCGACGAAGATCCCCAGCAGCTGGGTGTTGCCTCCACCGGTCGAGCGCGGGCTCACCATGTGCTCGTCCCCTGGCCGCACGTTGTGCCCCTCTCCGCCCACCATGATGAGGCCGCCTTCGAACACCAGCTCCGAGTGCTCGATCGTTCCTCCCTCGCCTTCGACCTTGAGCCGCACCTCGAACCCGAACGCCGTACAGAGCCAGTCGATGGCAGCAGCCGGCTGCTTGTAGAAGACGGCCGACGAGATCCGCGGCCAGCCTGGTGGTGGGGGGAGCATGAGTGCCTCCTGGGTTCAGACCTCGATGATCAGCTCGGGGTTCATCGACGCGCCCGGCTCGGCCGGGTAGCCCCGCGCATTGCAGACCACCCGCGTCTCACCCACGCGGTAATCGAAGCTGATGTGTGTGTGTCCGTGGATCCACAGCCGCGCGCCCCGGCCCTCGACCAGCGGCGCGACGTCCTCGGCGACGAAGAAGCGGTTGAGCGGATTGCCTTCGTACTGCGGCGCGATGCTCCGGGGATGTGGCACGAAATGGGTGATGACCACGTCACCGGGCCGGACATTCTGCTCGAGGAACGCGACGTGCCGGGCGTGCTCCTCGTGGACCCAGGGAACGAAGCTATCGATGAGCGCAAAGTCGGCGAGGAAGCGCCGGTACCCTTCCTCGTCCTGCGTCGGCGGAAACCACAGCGTCGCGCCGACGAAGCGCGTCCCGTCGATCTCCGCCACCGCGGCGTCGAGCAGGTGCAAGTTGGGGAAGTCCCGGGCGCAGGAGGCGAGCAGGGCGGACGCTGCGGGAGGGGACGTCTTGTAGCACTCGTGGTTTCCCGGCACGTAGATCACCCGGGGGAACCGGAAGCAGAACCAGCCCAGCATCTCGCGCACGTGCGGCTCGCGGCGGATCGGGAGGATGTCGCCCGCGAGGACCAGCACGTCACCGACCACCGGGAGCGACTGGGCGAAGCTCTTGCCGTGGTCCTGGTCGAACTCGAGATGAAGGTCGGAAACAGGCTGGATACGCATGTCTCTTCCGGGAGCTTAACCCGCGGACTTACCAGGGGTCGGATCTACACTCGCTTCTCGGGGGGTGCACCATGCGACGTGTGAGCGGGCTGCTTGCCGCGTTTCTCCTGACGGATTGTGTCCTGCCGGCGGACATCGTCAAACAGCGATTCTCGATGGACGCGCAGTGCGACGAATCCTCCGTTCGCGTCTCGTCGCTCCCGGGGAGCGCCTACCGGGCCGAGGGCTGCAGCGCGGTGGCCACCTACGTGTGCACCGTCCAGGAAGGTTCGCTGATCTCGTGCATCCGCGAACCCGACCCACGGCCGCTCGCGGCGGGTGAGGTCGCTGCGCCTTCGCGCTGACCTCCCGACGTCTGCACGCGACGTCAAAGGTTCGTGTCCTCCGGCGGTGTCTCCCGGGGATCGGGGATTCCGCCCGCCGGCGTCGGGCTCGTGCGTCGGGCCGGCAGGCTCGCGTCGAGCGTGTACGCCGCCATGGACAGCGATCCATACGCGTAGCCGCCCACCAGGACTTCCAGCGGACGCTTCGCCGCGCTCGCCAGACCGGCGACGTAGAGCAGCGGAAGGAAATGCTCCGGCGTGGGAACGCTGCGCGCCCAATCCGGATGGGACCGTAGCCGCGGCGTGTCGGCTGGGTGCGTGGTGAGCACCTCGCGCGCGGCATCGTCGAAGCGCCGCGTCCAGTCGAAGGCGGCGTCCGGAGTCGACCAGTCGAGGAGTCGCAGGTTGTGCACCACGTTCCCGCTCCCCATGATGAGCACGCCGCGCTCCCGGAGCGGTGCCAGCCGCGCGCCGACCTCGAGGTGGAAGTCCAGATCGCGGCGCGCGTCGATGGAGAGCTGCACCACCGGAACGTCCGCGCGGGGGAAGGCATGCACCAGGACCGACCAGGTGCCGTGGTCGATGCCCCAGCTGTCGGCGTCGAGACCGACATGGGTGGGCTTCACCACGTCCGCCACTTCCTCGGCGAGCTCGGGGCTTCCAGGAGCGGGGTAACGCACCTCGAACAGCTCGCGCGGAAAACCGTAGAAGTCGTGAATGGTCCGCGGCCGCGGCATCGCGGTGACCGCGGTGACGTTCACGTACCAGTGCGCGGAGACGGCGAGGATCGCGCGCGGGCGCGGGACGCTGGCTCCGAAGTCGGCCCAGGTGGTCGAGTACCGATTCCGCTCCAGCGCGTTCATCGGGCTGCCGTGTCCCAGGAACACGGCGGGCAAAGGTCTTCCAGCCATCGAATGCCTCGTCCGGCGAGTGACTTATCGCACTCACGCCCGCACCACACCTCACACAGGCAGGCAAGCGCGTGGACCGGCCGCCGCTCGACGTCGCAGCCGCGTGGTACGCTTTTGCTCAATGGTGCGCTCTCCGCGTCTGCGACCGGGGGACCGCGTTGCGGTGGTTGCCCCGTCATCTCCTTTCGATCGCGAACGCTTCGATCGCGGCATGGGCCGGCTTGCCGAACGCTACGAGCTCGCGCCGTCCCCGAGCCTGTTCGAGAAGCGCTGGTACCTCGCCGGAACCGACGACGTGCGCACGGCGGCGCTGGTCGACGCGTTCTCCGATCCCGGAAACCGTGCGGTGGTCTGCGCTCGCGGTGGATCAGGCGCCTCGCGGCTCCTCCCGCGCATCGACTTCGGACGTCTCCCGCTCAAGCCACTGGTGGGCTTCTCGGACAACGTCGCGCTCCACTGCGCGCTCCAGGCCACCGGACGGATCTCCATCCATGGGCCGGTGGTCACTCAGCTCGCGGACCAGCCGCCGTGGGTCTCCGAGCGCCTCTTCGCCTTGCTCGAGGGCCGCGTGCCCGATCCGCTCCAGGGCAAGCCGCTGGTGCCTGGCGTGGTCGAGGGCCCGCTGATCGGCGGCGACCTGACCGTCGTCGCGACGCTGCTCGGGACGCGGTGGCTCCCGGAGATGACCGGGGCCATCCTGCTCCTCGAGGAGGTCAGCGAGCCGCCGTATCGCATCGACCGCATCTGGACCCACCTTCGCAACGCGGGGGTGTTCTCGCGCGTCGCCGGCGTCGCCTTCGGCCAGTTCCTCGACTGCGAGCCCATCGACCGCCGCTACGACCCGCACACCTGCCGCGAGGTGGTGGCCGCCCTCGCAGAGGAAGTGGGACTGCCGTGCATCACCGACCTGCCCATCGGGCACGGAGACGTGAACGCCCCCGTGGCGCTCGGGGCCCGGCACCGGCTCGACGCGCACGAGGGGACGCTGCAACCGCTCGAGGCCGCCACGGCGTGATCCGCTCGCCGATCGCCCGGCTCCTGCTCCTCGGGTTGCTGGCCGTCGCGACCGCCGGTTGTCGTGGCTTCGAGCCCACCGTCCGCCGGACGATGTCCGTCGACGCGAAGTGTCCCGAGGACAAGGTCGAGGTGAAGCCCCTCGCCGGGGGCGGCTACCAGGCGGACGGCTGTGGGAAGAGCGCGGTGTACGAGTGCTCCTGGCCGGAGGGAGGGACCCGGAGCTGCACTCGCCGTGGAGCGCCTCCTCCGCCGAGCCTGCCCGGGACCGGCTTTTGACCGGCCCGCTCCGCGCGTTGCTCGAGGCGGGCGTCCGCGACGGCGTGTTCCCGGCGGCGCAGGCCTCGGTCTTTCACGAGGGTCGCGAGGTCGGTCGTGCCGCGGTGGGCGCCGGCGAGGGGACCCTCTTCGACCTCGCCTCGCTCACGAAGATCCTCTGCACCGCCACGGCGTTCGTCGGTCTGTGGGCCGAGGGGAAGGTCGGCCCGTCCACACCGGTGTCGCGCTGGATCGACGGTAGCCCGCTGGCGAAGAACGGGGCGACGCTGGGCGATCTCCTGGCGCACCGCTCGGGGCTTCCGGCCTGGCAGCCCTTCTTCGCCGTGGTGATGCACACGGTTCCGGAGCTCCGGCGCGCCGACTGTCCTCCGTCCACTCGGTCGACCGTGCGCAGCGAGGTCAGGGACGCGGCAGCGCGCTCCCCGCTCGACGCACCGCCGGGCACACGCACGCTGTACAGCGACATTGGTTTCCTCCTCGCCGGCGAGATGCTGGCCGAGGCCGCCGGGACCCCTCTCGACGCCGTGCACGCGCGGTTGTCCGGGACGCTCGGCGTCGCGACCCACTTCCATCGCCTCTCCACCCGCGGGCGCGACGACCGCGACCCCTGCCGCGGTGACTGGGAGGGTCTGCCGCCCACCGGTACGCTCCGCCCTCGCCCGCCCGCGCCGGGACAGGAGAACCGCTGGGAGTCCCTGCCCAGCGAGCCGTCGCGCCCCGGCGAGGTGGACGACGACAACGCCTGGGTGATGGACGGAGTCTCGGGGCACGCCGGACTCTTCGGCACCGCCACCGAGGTCGCGCGGTTCGGACAGCGGGTCCTCGAGGAGCTGGGCGGGTCAGGGCGCCTGGCTCCGGCGGCGCTCTGGGAGCGGGCGGTGACTCCCGCTCCGGGCAGCGCTCGCGGGCTGGGATTCGACACGCCCTCCGGCGAGTCCAGCGCGGCAGGTCGGCTCCTCGGCCGGACGCCCCCGGGCGGATTCGGCCACCTCGGCTACACCGGGACCAGCCTCTGGGTGGACCGCGCCCGGGGGCTCAGCATCGCCCTGCTCACCAATCGCACCGCGCTCGGGCGGGAGAACGTGCGCATCCAGGAGTTTCGTCCCGCCTTCCACGATGCGGTGTTGCAGACGCTCGGCCTGAGCTAAACCGGAGGCCTCCCGCCTTCCCAGGAGCCGTCGATGCCCGCAGCTGCGAAGCGTGCCGTGTCTCCCGTTCTCCTGTCCGCCCTGCTCGCCGGTGCGCTGGGTCTCGCAGCCTGCGCGGCGGGCGCCCTCGGCACTGCCGCCCGCGACAATCTGTCGAAGAGCGCGAGCTGCCCGGCGGAGCAGGTCCAGGTGGAGGAGCTTGGCAGCTCTCGTTACCGGGCAACGGGGTGCGGCAAGAGCGAGACCTATGTCTGCAAGGCCGCCGAGCACGCCGTCGTGTCCTGCTTGCCCGAGGCGTCGGTGACGCCGCCCGCGACTCCGGCCCAGTAGTTCTCAGCCGGAAGCCAGCGCCGGCTCCTGCATCGGCTCCGCGTCGTACGGCCGATGGCTGTCGCGTGTTACAACCAGCCAGCCCTGACTCCCGACGACGGCAACATCCTCCAGGACGTCCGCCCCGAGCAGGCCAGGCGCGTCCACCTCCTCGGCGTCGCCGGCACCGGGATGGGGAGCTTCGCCGGGATGCTCAAGGCGGTGGGTCACGTCGTCACCGGAAGCGACCAGAACGTTTACCCGCCGATGAGCGACATGCTCTCCGCGTGGGGCATCGAGGTGATGACGCCCTATCGCCCGGAGAACCTCGACCAGGCGAAGCCGGACCTGGTCGTGGTGGGAAACGTCATCCGCCGGGTCAACCCGGAGGCCACCGCCGTGCGCGAGCGGCGCCTGCCGTCGATGAGCTTCCCGGCGGCGTTCGGCGCGCTCTTCCTCCGTGGCCGGCACCCGGTCGTCGTGGTGGGGACGCACGGGAAGACCACGACCTCGGCGCTGACCGCCCACCTGCTCGTCACCGCGGGACTGGACCCGTCGTTCCTCGTCGGCGGCGTGACCGGCAACGCGGGCAGCAACTTCCGCGTCGGCAAGGGGCCGCACGTCGTGGTCGAAGGTGACGAGTACGACACGGCCTACTTCGACAAGGGGCCCAAGTTCCTGCACTACCAGCCGCGCACTGCCATCTTCACCAGCATGGAGCTGGACCACGCGGACATCTACCGGGACGAGGCGCACTACGCCTCGGCGTTCGAGCGCTTCGTCGGCCTGGTGCCGCCCGGCGGGTGCATCGCCGTGAGCGCCGCCTGGCCGGCCGCGGTGGCGCTGGCCCGCGCCGGCCGTGCGCAGGTGGTGACCTACGCGGTGAATCCCGAGCACCCCGCGGACGTCCAGGCCCGCGACGTGACTCACCATCCCGACGGCGTGCGCTTCACCCTGGTGGACCGTGCGCGGCGCATCGGGTCGGTGCACCTCGCCGTTCCCGGGCTCCACAACGTGGAGAACGCGCTCGGCGCCTGGGCGGCCCTCGCACCGCTGGGAGTGAGCTTCGACGCTTTCGGCGCGGGCTGCGCCTCGTTCCTCGGCGTGAAGCGCAGGCAGGAGGTCAGGGGCGAGGTGAACGGCGTGCTGGTGGTGGACGACTTCGCCCACCATCCCACGGCGGTCCGGGAGACCATCCACGCGCTGCGGGCCCGCTGGCCCGAGCGTCGGCTGTGGGCCGTGTTCGAGCCGCGGAGCAACACCAGTCGGCGCAAGCTCCACCAGGCAGCCTACGCGGAGTCGTTCGACGGCGCGGCGCGGGTGAGCCTCAAGACGCCGGAGAAGCACGACCAGGTCCCCGAGGGCGAGGAGCTCGACATCCCTCGCCTGGTGGCGGACCTCCGGGCGAAGGGCCTCGAGGCGGACGCCGCCGGCGACGTGCCGACCCTGGTGGCCCGCGTCGCGGCAGAAGCCCGGAGCGGTGACGTCATCCTCGGCATGAGCAACGGCAGCTTCGGAGGCTTTCACGCGGCGCTCCTCGCCGAGCTCGGAAGGGGCCGGCCATGAAGCGGCTCGCGGTCCTGCCCCTGATGCTCGCCGGTTGCGCGGGGACGACCGCCACCCCGGCGGCGACGACCCAGGCGCTCGCGGCGCAGCCCTCGGCCGCGGGGGCCTCGGTCAGCGACATCACGCTGAGCACCTACCCCGGACGGGGGAAGCACTCCTTCTCGGCCGACCGCGGACAGGTCGTGGTCATCGACGCGTGGGCGACCTGGTGTGGGCCCTGCGTCCGCTCGCTTCCACAGCTCCAGGCCCTCAAGCAGGACTACGCCAAGCGCGGCGTGCAGGTGTGGGCGGTCAGCGTGGACGAGGATCGGGCGCAGATCCCCACCTTCCTCGCCGCGGCCAAGGTCGACCTCCCGATCCTGCTCGACCCGGGAGGCTTCGTGCTCGAGGAGAAGCTCAAGCTCAAGCAGATGCCGACCACCTGGGTGGTGGACCGAGGCGGACGGGTCCGCTTCACGCAGGAGAGCTTCGACGGAAACCTCGCCGAGATCCGGGCACAGCTCGACGTGCTGCTGAAGGAAGGCCAGTGACCGTCGCGCTGGACACGCTGCTGGAGACCGCGGTGGAGGGCGCCCGGCGCGCCGGCCAGGTCCTGGCCGATCGCTTCCACGAGCCGCGGACCATCGACTTCAAGGGTGGCATCGACCTGGTCACCGACGCGGACCGGGAGAGCGAGAAGGTGCTGCTGGAGTGGCTGCGCGCGCGCCATCCCGGCCACGCCATCCTCTCCGAGGAGAGCGGGGCGAGCGCCGGATCGACCTACCGGTGGATCATCGACCCACTCGACGGGACCACGAACTACGCGCACAACCTTCCGCACTTCTCGGTGACCGTCGCGGTCGAGGGCGAGGGAGGGATCCAGGTCGGCGTCGTGTACGACCCGATGCGCAACGAGCTGTTCAGCGCGGTCCGGGGTCGCGGGGCCATGCTGAATGGAAAGCCCATCCGTCCGAGCACGATCGACCGGCTCGATCGAGCGCTGCTCTGCACCGGTTTCCCCTACGACGTGCGTGAGCACCCGGAGGGCCCGGCCGGCCTCATCGCCCGCTTTCTCGGCGTCGCGCAGGGCATCCGCCGGCTGGGGAGCGCGGCGCTGGACATGTCCTACGTGGCGTCCGGCCGGTACGACGGGTACTTCGAGTTCAGCCTCAAGCCGTGGGACGTCGCGGCGGGGGCGCTGATCTGCTGGGAGGCCGGAGCCGTGGCCAGCCGGATCGACGGTGAGCCGTACGACACCTCGGTGGTGGACGTGCTCGCCGCCGCCCCCGGCGTCGCCACCGCCTTGAGCGCCGAGTGCAGGCGCTTCCTCGCCGAGATCGGGTGGAAGCCCCGGCCGTTTCGCTGAACGGGCAGCGGCGACGGGCGCGACCCCGCTAGGCGGCCTCGTAGTGCGCCGTCGAGACCTCGACCGAGGACCGGCGCGCCGGCTTCGGGCTCGATCGCTGAGTCGCGGCCCGCTCGGCGCGGCTCCTGCTCCTGCCCTCCACCATCACCGCGACCGGGCCTGCGACGACCACGAGGCCGAGCGTGAGCCATCCGATCGGCAGGTCCGACGTGACCAGCAACCCCGCAAGGACGGCGAGCAGCATGACCAGGACCAGCACGACGCGAAGGAGCGGCGTCGTGGTGGCAACAGCGACTGGCTCGAACTCGGATGACGGACTCACTGACTCTGCCTCGCGTTTTGGATGCGGCCGACCGTGGGCCGTTGCTTCCGAGGGCGATTGCAGGGGTCGGGCCGGACTTCGGGGCCCGGAAAATCGGTGCTTGGCCGTCGCCGGTCACTCGGGGAGTGCGGGCGCCGCGACATCCTGTTGCGCCCGATGCAACGAGCTCGAGCTGCGCGAAGGCCGGAAGGAGCACGGTGTCCTCTCGGGCGGCGTGGGCTCGTACATCCGGATGAACAGGCGCATTGCCTGCGCCATCTCGGCTCGCCTCTCGGGCTTCTTCAGTGCGGCAGAGGTGGCCAGGCGCTGCCCCTCACCTCCATCGCACTCAGCCTCCGGGGGGCGTGGCGTAGTGCTCGGCACCGAGGAAGTGGAGGGACACGTAAGGAACGTCGCCGAGCACCCACGAATCGTGCGGGACCGGCGGGATGTAGAAGAGGTCTCCCGCCCGGAGCTCCACGATGCGCCCGTCGTCGAATGCAGCGGTCGCTACGCCCGAGAGGACGAGTCCGACGTGCTCCACCGTGCAGCGGGTCTGTCCGACGGTCGGGCCCACGTGCTCGGACCACTTCCAGCCCGGGTCATAGGTCGCCCGGCCGATGGTCATCCCGCCGATCCGCACCAGCTCGAAGCGGCCCTTCTCCATCTTCCGGACCTCGTCCGGCTGGGCGAAGCGCTTCAGGATGACACCCACCTCCGACTGAGCATGCATGCGGATGTCGTAGCACTTGCGTCCGTTCTGCGCCGTGGCGCAGGGCCGCGAGCGTTGACCGGGCGTCGCCTGTGTGGCTTTCCGCTCGATCGAGGAATTCAGCGCCGGCGCATGCGGCGCCGCCGCGTGGAGCGGGTCCGTGGTCCGCTCTCCGCCTCGGGGAAGGCGACCGCGTCGGCCCGCGGCTTTCCCGGCTGCGTCGTCAGCGCCGATTGCCCCAGCGCGGCGAGATACGCCTTCCTGGTCGCCGTCGGTGCAATCACCATCGTGACCAGGTCCCCCACCGCGACGCCCGCTGCCGTCCGCAGCGACTCGTCCAGCGTGATGAAGAACCGATTCCACCGCTCGCCGATGTAGCCGTCGAACCGCATGCCGTTCGCGGTCCCGGTGACCAGCCATCCGTGACGGCGCCCGGCGAGCCGAACCGGCGGCGCGTGCCACACCTCCACCGGATCGAACGGGACGACCACCGAGGTCACGCCCTTGTCTCCCTCGAAGAGCTGCGCCTCGAAGCGGGCCCGTCGCATGCCGGCGCCGCCTAGAAGATGCTCTCCGGCACGAAGACGATGTCCCCGGGCTGGAGCCGGAAGTTCTTCTCTCGACCCGTGCCGATGTCCGCCACCGGCACCCGGATCTTCGTCTCCTTCCCCTCGACCTGGCGGGTCACCGCGATGTCGTTCTTGCTCGCCACCTTGGTGAAGCCGCCGGCCATGGTGATGGCCTGGATGATCGACATGTCCTCCTCGTAGGGGAACGTGCCGGGCTTCTGGACCTCACCGAAGACGAAGATCTTCTTGCTGTTGTACTCGCGGAGCAGCACCGTCACCTGGGGATGCTTGAGGTATTTCTCCCCGAGGCAGCGGGTCAGCGCATCGGCGGTCGCCGAGGTGTTCAGCCCCTGCACCTGGACCTTGCCGCAGAGGGGGAAGTCGATGGTTCCGCCCGGAGCCACCCGGTACGGGCCGGAGAGGTCCGCTTCCTCGAAGACGCGCACCTCGATGAGATCGCCGGGACCGAGGGTGGTGGAGGTCGACGGCGCGGCGTTGACCTGCGGCACCTCGTCGGCGCGAAGCGTGGTTCCGCCGGTCCCGCGCGGGCCCTTGCAGCCAGCGGAGACGAGCAGAGAGCAGAGGAGAAGCGGGACGGTCCGAGGCACGCTCTAGTACGTGAAGGTGAGGCGCAAGTATGCCTCGTTCCGCGTGTAGTTCAGCGGCAGTGACTGCTGATAGTCCGACGTACGCTTGGAGAACACGTAGCCGGCCGACAGGATGAACCACCGGGCGACGGCATAGTCGGGCCCGATGTCGGCGCTGAAGAGCTGGTCGTTCTGCCCGCGTCCCTGGGTGAAGGAGATGAGGTCGTAGGCGAAGTTGAGGTGCAGCCCCAGCCGGCCGATGAGGAAGGTCTTGGTGTTGAGGTAGGCCCGGAGGTCGGTTGCGCTGGCTGCTCCCACCGCGTTGTTCACGTCACGCAGCACGCCCACCGTGATCGCGCTGAGCTCGTTGGGGTTCCAGGTCAGCTCTCCCTGGCCGATGAAGGTCGACGCGGCCCCGTCGAAGCCGATCGCGTAGCCGGCCTTGAGGATGGCCTGGATCTTCGGCGTGACCAGACCCTGCGCGCCGGCGAGCAACTTGAGGATCTTCCCCGGAGGCACGACCGTCCCGTCGGGGTGGAAGTAGCTCCGGCCCTCGAAGTTGGACTCGAAGACCAGCGCGGTCTGGGGCAGGAACTTCCAGTGGATGTCCAGGCCGCCGGCGTAGTTCTGGTAGTCGTTGACGCTGGGATCGCTCGGGACGGCGGGGCAGGTCCCGGGGGGGCAGGGCCCGATGCCCGCGGGGATGCCGCTGTAGGCGCCGAAGAACTCCACCGTGTAGTCGGCGTGGGGCCGGATCTCGAAGGCGCGTCCGCCGGGGCGGATCGGCGCGACCAGGCTCAGCTTGTTGAAGAGCGAGATGACCGCCACGCCGATGCCGATGTCGCGTGGCCGGTCGCTCCGCGCGAAGCTGTCGGTCACGTCGAGCTCGACCAGCCCCTCGCGGTTGATCTCGGCGTGCATGTCGGCGCCCGCCTGGCTGTGCGAGGGGGCGCTCGTGTCGCTGATCAGACCCGTGTACCAGACGTAGTCGTAGAAGGCGTTCAGGCCGAACGTGACATCCGTTCCTGGAACGTCCAGCCGGAACCCGGGCCGGAAATGCATCAGGATGTCGCCCTTCAGCTCGTACGGACCGGCCGGATTGTTGGGGTCGACGGGGACGTACACCGCCGCCGAGTCGTACCGGCCCTCGAGCTCGAAGTAGGGATGGAGCCGGCCCGGGCCGAAGCGGATGCCGTTGTTCTCCCCCAGCGGGGTGCTCACGCCGGAGACCTGGGCGTGTGAGGACGCGGCCGCGACGAGCGCGCCGAGCAGCAGAATGCGGGCGGCGTGCGGGGCCATCCGTCTCAACCGCTCCGGTCCTCCGAAGTACAGAGTCCTCTCCAATCGGGACGGAAGCCGTCGTGCGTCATACCATGCAAGCACGCGATCGCTCCAGGATTCGGGAGGTGGGCCTGCAGGCGAGAGACACGCCTAGGGTTCCACGCCGGCTGACTAGAGAATCGGACTGGCCGGCGGCGGACGGTTCGTCGGCGGCTCCCTCTTCGGTGGATTCGTCGGATCGTCCGTCGGCAACCCGCCCGGCACTTCCACCTCCACCGTCAGGTTCTCGTCGGTACGGAACGCCAGCTGCCCGATGCACTGCTCGGACTCGTTCCGCAGCTGATCGACCTTGTTCCTGGCGATGCTGACCTTCGAGTACTCGTGCTCGGCCGCGGTGCTGTCCTTCTTCACCACCGCCTCCTGAAGGGCCACGTCCGCCTGTTCCGAGATGCGAAGCAGACCCTTCACCTGGGTGAGCTTCTCGTTGACGCAGTTGAGCTTCACCACGTCCTTGGTGGCCCGCGCCTCCTCGAGCCTGTGGAGCACGTCGGTCAGGGAGGTGCGCATCCGGGTGACGGCCGCAGCGGAGCGCTTGACCTTCTCCGCGTCCGGCACGTCGGCCGCCCGCTCCAGGGTGGAGCTGCTCGGCTTGGCCGGCGCCTGCGCGCGCCCGAGCCCCGGCCCCAGCAGGAGCACGGCAGCCACCAGCGACGAACGGACGGACGCTCGCATCCTCGCCGAGCGTAGGGAGCGCTGACCGGGCGTGTCAAACTCCGATGTGCGCACGGATGTGGGAGCCTCGGCCCTCATCCGGCGGAGGTGAAGAGGAACGGATACTGCACCGGAACCTCGTCCGGTGGCTTGAAGGGGAAGATCCAGCTCCGCATCAGGTTGGTGATGCACGAGGTCACCTCGCCGCTGCCGAGCGAGTTCTCCTCGATGCGGATGTCACCGGCCCGGCCCGCGGGGGTGATGTTGAAGCGCACGACCACCTTGCCCTTCAGCCCCGGGTTCCGCTTGAGCTCACGCTCGTAGCAGCCGCGGATGGCGCCCAGGCGGTCGCGGATGTAGCGGGAGAGGGCGGCCCGGTCGACGTCTGCCGAGTCGACCTCGGGAGCCGCCGTGGCGACGTGACCGGAGACCTTCGCGTCCCCCTTGCCGGCCAGGGCGACCTTGCCGCCGCCCGAGGTACCGACGTCGCCGATGCCCGCGGTGCGCCCCGACCCGCCGCCGGCGCGCGCCCCGACCGAGTCCGCGGTGGCGATGCTCACCCCACGTGCCCCGGCCAGCGCCGCCGCGACGTCGCCCGAGCCGGTGCCACTGCCGAGCACGTCGGACAGCGCGCCGCTTCCCCCGGCCGAGCCGAGGATCTTGAGGAGGCCCTTGCTCGCCACCCGCTGCTGGAGCGCCGCCTTGCGCTGGGTGGCGTCGGCCGGAAGCTCGTCCTTCTTCTTCTCCTTCCGGACCTCCTTCTTCTCCTCGGTCTGGGCGGTCTGCTCGGGCGCCTTCTGCTGCTCGGGCTCGGGCGGCTTGGGCGGCAGGAGCACGCGGGCGAAGCGGTCCGGCAGCTCGTCCAGCGCCAGGTCGGTGTCCGCTGGCTTGGGGCTGAGCATGATGCACGCCGCCCCGGTGAAGTGGAGGAAGAGCGAGGCGGCGAGGATGCCGAAGAACAGGTGATCGATGCTCCGCCACACCGTGCCCCGGACCTCGGCGGGCAGCTCGATGCGGGCGGGCTCCGGCGGCGGGGCGACGAACTGGAAGAGCAGCGTCACCTCGCCGAGCGACACCTTGCCCTTGGCCGACTCGTCGAGCGGCAGCACCCAGACGCTGCCCCGCTTCTGCACCAGCCCCTTGCCCTTCAGGCCGGCGAAGTCGAAGTCGCCGTTCCGGTTCGCCACCCGGCCGTTCATCCGGTCGGTGAAGAGGAGCGTGTACTGGCCGTTCCGGTGCTCGAAGACCGGGAAGCTCGACGGGAGCTCGCTGGCGGGGATGACGAAGGTGTTGCTCCCGTCCTGCCCGACGGTGACACCGCTCGGGTGACGGATGTGCCGCTCTTCGATGATCCTCCCGTCGCGGATCACTCCCACGCGGAGGATCTTTGCGCTGCTCGAGGCAGGCTTGGTCAGGCGCTGGGCAGGAGCTCTCACGGGCTAGAACGGATCCTTCTGCGCGCTCTTCTCGATCTTCGGCACGAAGCTCTCGGTCTTCTGGAGCTCGTCGAAGCTCAGGGTGGAGCGAGGAAGCACGTAGAACGCTTCCGGTTTCTGGATGCGGCCCTCGACGGTGAGCGTGTCGAGCTTGATGACCTTCCGGCCTCCGGTTCGCGCCGGCTGGCGGGCCGCTGTCTGCACGTCCGAGCGGGCCTGCTTCGCCACCTCGGCCGCGCGATCTGCCTCCTTCCGGGCCGCCGCGGTGTCCGGCTGGGCCCACACGCCGCCGGCCACGGCGAGCACCGCGCAGACCACGAGCGCTGGAAGGGCAGGGCGTGTCACGGAGTCTTCAGCTTAGCGCGAGAGCTCTTCTTCTTGCTCGTTTGTGCCGGTGGAGTCTTCGTGTCGGAGGCTGGCGCATCCGTGGGCTTCGCCGCATCGCCACTCGCTGGCGGGGCCTGCGCAGCAGCCTCGCCCTGGGCGGGCGCCTCGGCCTTGGCGGCTGCTGCCTCGGCCTTCGCCGCTTCCTCGGCCTGACGCTTGGCCTCGGCGGCGTCCTTCTCGGCCTTCCGGAGCTGGTCCTTCTTTTCCCGCTCGCGACGGCGCTGCTCACGGTCGATGGCCCGGTTCGCGTCCTTGAGGTACTGCTCGACCCGCTCGTCGGCGCCGCCCTTCTCCCTGTAGGTGGTGAAGTAGGCGATGGCCTTGTTGTAGCGGTCGAGGGCATCCATCCCGGGTACATCCGAGTCCAGGTGGAGGATGGCGAGGTTGTAGTAGGTGTCGGCCAGGGTGGGGTCGAGAGCCACAACCTTCTCGTACTGCTCGCGAGCCTTCACCGGCTCGAGCTTGCCCCGGTAAGCGTTGCCGAGGTTCATGCGCGCCGGGAGCAGCTCGGGCGCGGCGTTGACCGCCTGCTCCAGCTCCTTCACCGCGCCCTCGTAGTCGCCGCTGTCCACGAGCATCGCTCCGAAGTTGCTGTGGGCCTCGGCGAAGTCCGGACGGAGCGAGGCGGCGGTCTTGAACGACTCCAGAGCGGCGGACCGCTGCTTCAGCTTGAGGAGCACCGTCCCCAGCGCGTTGTGCGTCACCGGATCATTGGGGTCGACCGCGCGGGCATTCTCCAGCACCAGCCGGGATAGCTCGTACTTGCCCTGCCGGTAGTAGCCGTGGGCCAGCAGCTGCATCGCCCGCACGTTCTGCTCGTCGGCCTTGAGGACCTTCTTCGCCTCGGCCTCGCCCTCGGGCAGGCGGCCGGTCTCGAGGAGGATCCAGGTGAGGGCGTTCCTCGCGCCGAGGTCGGTGGGCTGTTGCTGGACGGCGTTGCGGACCAGCGTCTCGGCCTCGCCCGCGCGCTTCGTTCTCACCAGGAGGCGGGAGAGGAAGTCCCAGGACTCGGGTGGGGCCGGGGTGCACTGCGCCGCCTGGCGGTAGCTCGCCTCGGCCTCCTTCAGGTCACCGGTCCGCTCGGCGAGAACGCCCAGATTCACCCACGCGGGGCCGGCATTGGGATTCCTGCGGACGATGTCCTGGAAGGTCCGCCGCGCGCCCTCCACGTCGCCGCTGCGCCCCTGGGCGGTGCCGCGATCGATGGCCGCCTGGGTGTCCGCGTCGATCGGGCCCGGCTTTCCGACCGGGCTCTCCTTCACCTCGGGCGCGGCGGCGACCGGGGGCGGCGGCGCGACCGCGGCGTGGCCGCAGGCGGCGAGGGTCGCCAGCGCAGCGAGCGGGAGGAGCAGTCGCCTCACGCGCCACCTCCGCTGCCGGTGCGTCCGGTGGTCGCGGGCGCGGTGGGAGCAGGCGCTGGCGGGGCGGGTGCACCGGTGGCAGGAGCGTTCGTGGCAGGTGCGCCCGTCTTGGGCGCGTTCGTGGCCGGCGCGTTCGTGGCGGGTGCGCCCGGAGCGGCGGCTCCCGGCTTCGGCGCCGCCGGCTGCACGTCCTTCGCCGGCACCGCCTGCCCCTTGTCCTTCGCCACCGCGGCGCTGACCAGACCGTCGGGCCACGTGACATCAACGGCGATGGCCGGCTTTGGATCTTTCAGGACCGGGTAGTCCTTCGGCCGGTACCGGTTCAGCGCCTCGAGGGTCTTCTTGGTCCACTCGTTGCTGATGCGGTTCTTCCGGGCCTGGTCGAGGGTGGCGGCGTAGCTCTCGACCGCCTTGTCCTCCAGCGCGGCGGTCTGCTGCTGGAGCAGATCCTGATAGGCGGCCACCGCCTCGGCGCCGAGCCGCTTCACCTCGGGCGGGACCGGGGTCTCGTTGATGGTGGCGCCGAAGCGCTCCAGCACGTAGCCCTGCCGGTACAGCGCCGCGAGGGTCCACTCCAGCCGCTTGTACTTGAAGACCTCGGCGTAGGAGCCCTGCACCTTCTTCACCGCGGCGCGCTTGACCGTGAAGCTGTTCTCCAGGGCCTTGCCCCGCCCGCCGATCTTCAGCTTGTCGAACTCCCGGAGGTCCTGCTCCGCCACCTGGAAGCGGGACTCGGCGGCGGCGTCCGCGCCCTGGAGCGCGGCCTCCGGCTTCAGACCGCGCCGGTCGAACTCGCGGGCCGCGGCCTCCCAGGCCTTGCGAGCGTCCTTGGGATTGCCGGACTTCGCGTACGCATCTCCGAGCTTCTTCTGCGCCTCGACCACCAGCTCGCCCTGGTTGGCCTTGCCGCCGAAGCGCTTGACGAACTCGTTCAGCGCCTTGACCTCGCTCTTCGTGTCGCCCTGCTTCTCGTAGACCAGCGCCGCGCGGTACTGATTCTTCGGCGCGTCCTCGGCCTTGGGGAACAGGTCGGCGTAGCGGGCGTAGGCAGCAGCGGCCTGGGGGTACTTCTGCTGCCCTTCCAGGAGCCGGGCGGCGTTGTACAGCGCGGCCTCACGGTCCTTGCTCGCGGGGTACTCCTTCACCAGCCGCTCGTAGCTACCGACCGCGCTGTCGAAGTCGTAGGAGTTCTCCTGGTTCACCGCCACCCGGAACAGCGCGGCGTCGGCCAGCTTGCTCTTCGGGTAGTCGCGGAAGATGCGCTCGTAGAGCTTGAGCGCACTGTCGAACCGGTGGTCCTTCTCGTAGCAGACGGCGGCATTGTTCAGCGCCTTGTCGGCGAACTCGTGCTTCGGCTCCTCGTCGACCAGCTGGATGTACTTCTTCGCCGCCTCGTCCCAGGCGCCCTGGGCCATCAGCTCGTCGGCGAGCTTGAACCGGCCGGCGAGCTTGAACTTGACCAGGTCCTTGTAGAGCTCGCTCTTCGGATCGATGACGTCGGTGTTCTGGGCCAGCCGGGCCGAGACCTCCTCCACGCTCCGCCAGTCCTTGTCGATGAGGAAGGTCTCCACCGTGAGGTTGGTGGCGTACTTGCTGACCTCGCTCTTCGGGTAGGTGCGGATGATGTTCTCGAACCGGTTGCGCGCGTCCGGGAACTGGTTGTGCGCGTAGAGCAGCTCGGCCGCCTTGTACGCCACGCCGGGGGCGCGCTCGTCGTTGGGCGAGAGCTGGACGAAGGCGTCGGTGGCGGCGACGAGCGAGCGCTCCTCGGGAGCGAGCTCGATGGGCTGAGGCTTCTCGCCCTCGGGGCGATCCTTGCTCCGGAGCACTGCGTACTTCGGGAGCTTCTTCGAGTCCTGGAGCTGCTCGACCAGCTTGCTCCAGGCGAGCACCGCGCCGTACGCCGCGTCCTTCCGGTACTTGTCGTCCGCGCCGGTGTCGCGGATCGAGTCGTAGTTCTTCGCCGCCTTGGCGAACTGGAGCGAGTTGTACTGGCACTCGGCGGCGAAGAACTGCACCTCGTACGCCGCCTTGCTCCGGGGGAAGCGGGCCAGGTACCCCTCGTATCCCTTGGCCGCGGCCTCGAACATCGTCTTGGCCGCCTCGAGCTTCCGTTGCTGCTTGAGGGCCAGCGCCTGCTGGTGGTGGTACACGGCGCTGCCGTAGAGGTTCCGCTCGGCGAGGTCCTGGACGGCGTTGATGACCTCGGGATCGTTCTTGTGCTTCTCGTACCAGGGGGTGCCGGGGGCGTAGGCGTTGGCCAGCGCCTCGGACTCGGCGAAGGCTTCGTTCAGCTTCCGGTCACGCTCGTAGGCCTGGACGATCTTCTGCTGCAGCTTGGGCGCGTCCACCGCCAGCGGGTCCCGTTGCAGCGCGAGGCGATAGGCGGCGATGGCGTCCGGGTGGCGGGTCTGGTCGTAGTAGACGTCGCCCATCCGCCGATAGACCTCGGCCTCGTAGGGGCGCCCACCCATCTTGGCGAAGGTGGCCTTCGCCTTGTCCACCGAGCCCCACTTCTCGTCGGCGAAGCTGATCGCGGTGTACTGGAGCGCCTCCGAGCGGAGGTCGCCGGTCGACTGACCGTCCTTCTGTGTCCCGGTCCGGTCATAGTAGTCGACCAGCTCGAGGAAGCGCTGCACCGCGGGCTCGAAGCGGTCCTGCCGGTAGTAGGTCCAGCCCAGCTTGTAGAGCGACTTGTCGTAGAGCGGGCTCTTCGTGTCCTTGATGGCGTGCTCGTAAGCATTCGCCGCCTGGGGGAGCGCGTCCGGGTCGTCGTAGTCGTCGAAGTAGTACTCGCCGATGCGAACCCAGGCCTCGGTGACGAACTTGCTCTTCGGGTAGTCGTCGATGACGTCGCGGTACGCCTGCTGAGCGCCCTCGAAGTCGTTCTGCTTCTCGAGGCAGTACCCGAGCAGGTAGGTGGTGGCGTCGTTGAACTTGAACTTGGGAAAGCGCTCCAGCAGCTGCCGGTACAAGGCGATGGAGGGCCGGAAGTCCACCGCCGGCTCGGGCGGGGGCGGGGCGTTGCTCGAGGGGTCCACGCGCTTGAGCTGGTCCTCGTACGCGCGCATCGCCACCGCGTGATCGTCCGCGCTGCGCTCGTAGTAGAGCTCGGCCAGACGGAACATCACGTCCGGCGTGTAGCGAGGCTCGTCCGGGTAGCGCTGGAGGAACTCCTCGAACTGAGCGATGGCGTCGAGGCGGTCCTTGCGCTCGTTCACCTCGAGGTCGCGAATGGCCTTCTCGTAGCTGGAGGCGAGGTCGCTCCGCTTCTCCTCGTACTTCTTCTCCACCAGCAGCTGGACGTCGCGCTTGAAGTCGCGCGATTCCGCCTCGTAGCTCCGGAGCATCTCCTGGAGGTCGTCCAGCTGCTTCTGCTCCTCCGGCGTGCGCCCCATCCCCTGGAGGCCCAGCTTCGGCTTCTGGCCCGGCTGGACATCCTTCTTCTCCGGAGTGGCTGTCGCCGCGGGCACCACGTCCACCGGCGCGGGGGCTGGCTCGGGCGCGGGCGGCGCCTTCTTCGTCGAGGCAGGCTTGCTCTTGCCCTTGCTCTTCGGCGACGTGGCCGGGCTGGCGGCGACCGCCAGGGCGATGAGGAGCGAGCCCAGCATCAATCCACGTCCTTCAGGATCGGCGCGAAGTCCTGATCCAGCGCCCGCAGCTCCTCCTCCTTCTGGGAGGCGACCTTCTGGATCTCGCCGGTCTGCGACTGCTTCCGGGTGAAGGCGGTGTCCACCACGCCGACGTCCGCCTTCAGCACCAGGTCATAGAACTGGCGGCGCACGCGGCGGAAGCTGTCGTAGGCCATCCGGCCCACCAGCTGCTGCGCGTTGCCGGAGACCTTGCTCACGTCCTTGCCGTAGCCGTCGATCAGCCTGGCCTCCGCCACGACCTTCTCGCGGATCTCCGCTCCCTTCTGCCGCACTCGCTCGTTGAGCGACGACTGCGCGGAGATGGTGCGCTTCTGCAAGGTGGCGATCTGGCTTCGCAGGTCACCGGCGCGGCTGACGAAGGCGGTGCCCTCGCCGGTCACCCGCGGCTCGACGCCGGAGAGGATGCCGCGCATCGACGACGAGGCCTGGGCCATCTCCTGCCGCAGGGCCTCCTCGCCGCTGATGGTCGTGTCCACCAGGCCCCGCTGGGCGACCAGCTCGCCGCGGAGCTTCTCCACCTCGCCCTCGAGCGCCTGGAGCGAGCGCTTCTCGGACAGGAGCCGCTCGGTGAACTGCTTCTCGTCGTCCGGACCGTCCCGGCGCTGCCCGCGGGTGTCGGCCACCCACTTCTGCGTGGCGACCAGCATCGCGGTCATGCTCTGCAGCTCGGTGCCGAGCCGGAAGGCCTCGCGATCCATCGCGTCCATCCGCGACTGCATCTTGCCGCGCCGGGCGGCGACCTCGTTGGGGGTGGAGGGCAGGGTGCCCAGCCGGGTGCGGGCGCTGGCGAGGTTGGCCTGGATGCGGCCGAGCTCCAGCCGCTCGTCGTGGGTGAGCACCGGGTCCAGCGCCTCCACCTCGGCGGCGTCGAGCGTGGCCTCGGCGGATGCCAGCCCGTTGGCCACCGCCTCGGCGCGGGTGGTGCCTTCCTGAAGCGCGGGGAAGGCCTCCGCGCCGCGCTCGTCCAGCGCCTTGAGGATGCGCTCGGCGATGACCCGGCTCTCGGTCACGCCCTTCTTCCCACCCTCGAGCGTTCCGACGACGCGCAACGCCTGTCCCACGTCCTCCTGCGCGCTGGCCCACTTGAGCGCCAGCGGAGGGAGGAGCGTATTCACGTCCAGGCTCTTCTCGTTCCGGGCGAGGAGGTTGTCGAAGTAGGCGACCGGGTCCTTCTGCACCGCGAGCATCCGGTCGATCTCGTCGCGCACCGGAGCGTACGTGCTGATGACCCCGTTGTACGTCTCGGTGGCCTCGTTGTACCGCTTGAGCTTGAGGAGCAGGTGCCCCTGGAGGATCTGCGCCTCCGGCGCGAGGGGCGAATCGGGTGCGACCAGGAGGAGGATGTCCGCCGCGTTCCGCGCGCCGGCCCAGTCCTCGGCCCGCACCTTGGCCCAGGCCATCTCGTAGAGAGCCTCGGGGAACGCCGGCGAGTCCTGGCTGATGCCCTGGTACTGGTCGATCGCCTCGGGGACGTTGCCGGTCTCCACCAGGAGCCGCGCGAGACCGAGGTGGCCGAGCTCGACGATGCGCTGGTCCCGCTCGTCGGCGGGCTTCGCGGCGATGACCTCGCCGAACCGCTCCATCGCCCCGGCGTAGTCCTGCGCCTGCACCCGCAGGACAGCGAGGAAGTAGAGGCTCGGGAGACGGAAGCGGTTGCCCTGGGCGGTGAGCGGCTGGAACGCCTCCGCGGCCCGTCGCCGCCGCTCCTCGGCGGGGAGGTCCGACCTCCGGGTGAGCCACTTGGCGTACACGTACTGCACATCCGGCGGAAGCTGTCCGTCCGGCCCGCGGGCCTTCGCCAGGTACGGCTCGAGGTTCCCCCAGTCGTTCAGCTTCGAGGTGACGTCGAGGTACCGGCTGAGCGCCTCGCGGTAGCGCGGCGTGTCCTGCTGGAGCAGCTCGCGGAGATAGAGCCGGGAGCTGCCGTAGCTTTGCTGCTGATAGAGCGAGTCGGCGAGGTACCAGAGCGCGTCGGGACGGCGGGGGTTGCGGTCGAAGGCCTTGTCGGCCAGCAGGTCGTAGAAGAGGACCGAGGCTGTGGGCCAGTCCTGGAGGAGGTACTGGATCTCCCCGTCGGAGAAGCGCTGCTCCAGCACCAGCTCGCTGGAGGGATCGGTCCGGCCGACGTACTGCGACTCCACCACCGCGAGGTTCTCGCTGGCGTTCCGCAGCTGCGCCGACACCTGGTCCAGCTTGGCCGCGGTGGAGGCGGAGACGCGGACCTCCGTGGCGAGGGCAGGCCTCTCCACCGCGACCACCGCGAGCAGCGCCGCGGCAACGGTGGGCCTCACTTCGTCTCCTTCTGCTCCACCTGCGCCTGGGGCGGCTTGGGGGCCGCGTCCCGGTTGACCTCCACGTCGTAGCGGACCGCGGGGCGATCCTTCAGGTCGGTGGTGAGCCCGCCCTTCTCGTAGCCCACCACCTTGACCGTGGTGACCTTCCCCGGCTCGGCGCTGAACGTGTAGCTGGAACTGACCGTGAACTTGTACCCCTCGAGGTAGCTGAACACCCCGAAGCCCTTGCCCCGGTAGATGAGCCGCACCGCGACCTGGTGCTGTCCGGGCACGATGCGCCCGTTGAAGATCTCGAACTCGGGGCGCTTGGAGAGGTCGCCGTCCTTGTCGGTGCGGGTGAGGATGGGCGCGCCGTCGAGGGCGTAGGCCACCGAGTCGAGGGTGAAGCTGCCGCCCATGTCGTTCTTGTGCACCAGCACCGCGCGAGCGCCGGAGGACAGGTCACCGCCGAGCACCGTTTCTTGAAGGAGCAGGAGGCGGGCCTTGGTCCGGTAGATCTTCTCCTTGAGGTCGACCACCTGCTCCTCGAGCGTCTTCACCCGCGTCTGGAATGCCTCGTCGGAGGTGACCGGGGGCAGCGAGGCCTCGGAGGGGCTCGGCTTCACGGGGGTGACGGTCGCCGCCGCACCGGGGGGCGGCAGGGGCCCCGCGGGCGTGCTCTTGCCGGGAGCCTTGGACGCGGGCGGCGGCGTGGCCTGCAGCGCCTTGTCGCCGGTGCGCATCGGCGCCATCTCGCCCGCGCCGGCGGCGGGATCGGCGCGGGAGTCGGGCAGCGGCGGAAGCGTCTCGGAGGACTGGGCGTGAACCGAGACGCTCGCGAGCACCGTGACCACGACGAGAAGTGCTGGCTGAGCTAGACGCAAGGACGGCTCCCGGCGGCAAAAAACTCGAGTCTTTACATACCACGGCCCCGCCGGACGACCTCCTTGTCCGACGGTCTCAGCTGACCGACGAAACGCACCTGCGCGCTTCCTCGGACGTCCCCCTGGTGCGTGGGGAGCAGCCGTTCTCGCCTACCCGCCCTTTTTCAGCTCGGTGAGGACCAGCTTGGCGACAGCCTTCAATGTGTCGAAGACACCTACCCCGGTGGGGGCGACGGCCTGGAACTCGGGGACCGAGCGCGGGTTGAGCGACTCGCGCAGCTCCTCGATCGCAACCGCATTGGGAAGATCTCGCTTGTTGTACTGCACCACGTTGGGGATCCGGTTCAGGTCGTAGCCCTGCTCGCCGAGGTTGGTGCGCAGGTTCTCGAACGACTCGATGTTCGCCTCCATGCGCTCGACCTGGCTGTCGGCGACGAAGACCACGCCGTCCACGCCCTTGAGGATGAGCTTGCGGCTGGCGTCGTAGAAGACTTGCCCGGGCACCGTGTAGAGGTGGAACCGGGTCTTGAAGCCCCGGATCTCTCCCAGCGAGAGCGGGAGAAAGTCGAAGAAGAGCGTGCGATCGGTCTCGGTGCTGAGGCTGATCAGCTTGCCCTTCGTCTCGGGGTTGGTCTTGTTGTAGATGTACTGGAGGTTCGTCGTCTTCCCGCACAGACCCGGTCCGTAATAGACGATCTTGCAGTTGATCTCGCGGGATGAGTAATTGATGAAGGACATTTCGTGACCTGGTTTTCGGTCGCTATTCGCTGAAAAGATTGTCGATGTCTTCGTCGGAGATCTCGGCGAAGGGTGAGCCCATCCCGCCCGGGCTCTCGGTCTTCTTCACCAGGGCCTCGAAGATCTTCCCCAGCTCGTCCGACGCCTTCTTGACCCGTAGCCGGACCAGGCCGAGCGAGGTCCGGGTGTCGAAGATCACCACCAGCACCACCCGGCTCCCCACGATCGTCATGTAGAGCGACTCGCGCGCTCCTTCGTGGATCTGGTTGGGAAACTCGTTCTCCCCGATGAGCTTGGCCAGCCCGCCCATGGCCGCGACGTTGCCCGCGGTGAGCGAGGCCAGCGAGGTGGTGTCGATGTTCTGGGTCTGTCCGGAGGCGGAGATCAGCTGGCCGTTCTTGTCGACGAGGAAGACGACCTTCGCGTTGGCGTCCTTGGTGAGGCGATCGCAAACGGCATTGATGCGATTGTACTCCTCGTCATACATCACCAGTTGCGTGCCCATGGGCGTGCAATGTCCCCTTCGCTGCCGAGGAATCGGACCGGATTTCCGAGGGATTCCGTGGCGATTCGCGCCGCCGCGCCCTCGTCCGGACGGCCAGGACGGTAGCAGGCAGTAAAGCCATGCGGCAAGGATTGCGCCGGCCGGCCGGTCGGGACCGCTTGCGCGCGCGCCCCAGGTCTGGTCGAAGCGGCGACCACATGATCCTACCCGCTGCCGTCGTCCTCCTCCTCGCGCAGGCGCCCGCGTCGCCCGCTCCCCGCTCCGACACCGGCGCCGCTGCGCGCGTCTCCTCGCTGCCGGTGGAGGCTGCGCCCGGGCTTCCCCGGGTGCTGGTGAGCGGCGTGCCCGCGGTGCCAGCCGACTTCGATGCCTGGCTCGCGCCCTACACCGAGGTGCGCTCGGCGGCGCTGGCCGACGTGGGGGACGACGGGAAGGCGGTGCTCGTCCTCACCCGCTTCTCGTCGGTGAACCAGCTCCACCGGGTGAGCGCGCCGATGGGCGCCCGCGAGCAGCTCACGTTCGGGAAGGAGCCGGTGGCGAAGGCGCGCTGGCTCCCCGGTGATGCCCGGACCGCGTTCTTCATCGAGGACGTGGGCGGGGCGGAGAACTTCCAGCTCTACCGCCTGGACACCCAGACCGGGCAGCGCCAGCGGCTGACCGACGGGAAGAGCCGGCACGAGACGTTCACGCTGTCACGTGACGGGCGGCGGCTCGCGTACTCCGGCACCGGCCGCAACGGGGTGGACACCGACGTCTACCTCGCGGACCTGGCGAGCCCGAGCACCGCCACTCGGGTGACGGAGGAGGTGGGGACCTGGGTGCCGGAGGAATTCTCGCCGGACGGCGAGCGGCTGCTGGTGAAGCAGAATCGGGCGATCGACGACGCGGACCTCTGGGTGGTGGATCTGAAGACCCGGCAGCGCTCGCGGGTGACGCCGGATGCGGCCGTGAAGGGCAAGGGGTCGGTGCGTCACGCCGCGTTCTCGGGCGACGGGCGCTCGGTGTACGTCGTCACCGACCGGGGCAGCGACTTCAGCCAGCTCTTCCGCGTCGACCTGGGGCGGCCCGAGGCGCCCTGGACCAACCTCACCTCCGACCTTCGCTGGAACGTCGAGCAGCTCGCGGTCGCGCCGGACGGCACCCTGGCCTACGCGGTCAACGAGGACGGCTTCAGCAAGCTGTACCTCCAGCGCCCCGGGGCGAAGCGCACGCCCATCGTGGTCCCGGCCGGGGTGGTGGGCGAGATGCGGTTTCCGAACCGGACCTCGGCCGTGCTGACCTTCGCCATCGACACGCCGACCTCTCCCAGCGACGTCTGGCAGGTGGCGGTGAAGGCCGGGAAGCCGGTCCGCTGGACCCGGAGCGAGGTGGGGGGGATGGATACCTCCCGCTTCGTGAGCCCGGAGCTGGTTCGCTACCCGTCGACCGGGGGGCTGCAGATCCCCGCCTACCTCTATCGGCCACGCGGGCTCCGGCCGGGCACGCGCGCCCCGGTGGTCGTGACCTGGCACGGCGGGCCCGAGGTGCAGGAGCGGCCGAAGTTCAACGCGCAGCTCCAGGCGATGTTGGACCTCGGCGTGGCCGTGCTGGCTCCCAACGTGCGGGGCTCGGATGGCTACGGCAAGGCGTACCTCGCGGCGGACGACGGGGTGAAGCGCGAGGAGGCGCTGAAGGACATCGGCGCGACGCTGGACTTCATCGGCCGGCAGCCGGACCTCGATCCGTCGCGGGTGGCGGCGGTCGGCGGCAGCTACGGCGGTTACATGACCCTGGCCTCGGTGGCCTACTACCCAGAGCGATTCCGGGCCGCGGTGGACCGGGTGGGGATCTCGAGCCTCACCAGCTTCCTGAACAGCACCGCCCCGTACCGGAGGGACCTCCGCCGCGTCGAGTACGGCGACGAGCGAGACGCCCAGGTGAGGGCGGTCCAGGAGCGCATCTCGCCGCTGGGCTCGGCGGACCGCATGCGCGCGGCGCTGTACGTGCAGCAGGGGAAGAACGACCCCCGGGTGCCACAGAGCGAGGCGGAGCAGATCGTCCGCGCGGTGCGCGACCGGGGGAGACCGGTGTGGTACCTGCTGGCTCTGGACGAAGGGCACGGCTTCAAGAAGAAGGAAACCAACGACTACGCCGTGAGCACGGCGCTGTACTTCCTCCGCGAGCAGCTGGTGGGCGGAGGCGCGAAAGGCGGAGCGGGCCGATGAGCACCGAGCGCGCCGACGTGGTGATGGTGGGGGCCGGTCACAACGGCCTGGTGGCGGCGACCCTGCTCGCCCGCGCCGGGCTGTCGGTGGTGGTCCTCGAGGAGAAGGACACCGTGGGCGGGGCGGCGAAGACCGAGACGCCCTTCCGCAAGGCGCCGGGGCTGCGCACCTCGACCGGGGCGTATCTGCTCGGGCTGATGCCGCCCGAGCTGATGCGAACGCTGGGGCTGGAGCTGCCGCTGCACCGGCGTGACCCCCACTACTTCCTGCCCACCACCGGTGAGCGCTACCTCCTCTTCGGCTCGGACAAGGCGGCGATGAAGGCCCAGTTCACCGCCTTCTTCTCCGAGGCGGACTGGCGCGCCAACGAGCGGCTCCAGGAGGAGATCGGCCAGATCCGGGACGACATCGCCCCGACGTGGCTGGAGGAGCCGCTCTCCATCGAGGAGACCGCCGAGCGCTACGTCCGGCCGGCGCTGCGCGACGTGTTCGTGGGGCTGTGCCGCGCGCCGGTGGGCCGGTACCTCGAGCGGTTCGAGTTCCGGAGCGACCTGCTCAAGGCGATGTACGCCGTGACCGACGGGTTCAGCGGGCTCTCCGGCACCTGGGACACCCCCGGCACCGGGATGAACTTCCTGGTCCACAACATGTGCCGGCTCCCCGGCGCGGATGGCACCTGGATGATCGTCCGCGGCGGGATGGGCACCGTGTCGACGCGGCTCGCGGAGCTGGCCCGGGCGGCGGGCGCCCGCATCCTGACCTCGGAGAAGGTGTCACGCATCGCGCTGGGCGCGGCCGGCGTGGAGGCGGTGCACTGCGCCTCGGGGCGAGAGCTCCGCACCGGGGTGGCGGTGGTGAACGCCGACCCGTTCCGGATGCGCGACCTGGTGGGGGCGGCACGCTTCCCCGCCTCGTGGAACGCGCGGGTGGACGGGTACCGGCGGACCGGGACCACCTTCAAGGTGAACATGGCGCTGAAGGGGCTGCCCCGCTTCCGCTGCCTGCCCGAGGACCGGGGCCAGTTCGGCTCGACGATGCACCTGCTTCCGGACGAGCGCGAGGTGATGGCGTCGTTGACCCGCAGCTTCGCGGACGTGGAGGCCGGTCGGCTTCCGGAGTTCCCGACGATCGAGTGGTACATCCACACGACGGTGGACCCGTCGATGCGCGACGAGGCCGGGCACCACAACTCGGCGCTCTTCGTGCAGTGGGTCCCGCACACGCTGACGGGGACGACCTGGGAGGCGGAGGAGGAGCGCTACGTGCGGCACCTCCTGTCGATCTGCGATCGGTTCGCGCCGGGGACGAGCGAGCTGGTGGTGGACACCTTCCCCTTGCACCCGAGGAAGATCGAATCGCACTTCGGAATCACCGGCGGGCACATCCAGCACGTGGACAACAGCTTCGGCTTCTCCGACCGGCTCCCGTACGCGCAGCCGCTGGACGGGCTGTACTCGGCGAGCGCGGGCTGTCACCCCGGGGGGTCGGTCATCGGGGCGGCGGGGCACAACGCTGCCCGTCGTGTCCTGCGCGATCTCGGACGCGCCTGAAGGGCAAGACGGTCCCGTTCGGCGCACCCACGACCGGGGCATTGCCTGGCAGGCTACGTTCGTTGCTCTCCACGCGACGCGTGCGACGCCCGACGCGACCTCTTCCCTCGGAGGGTGAGGCGGCACCTTCGTTGCACCCACATCGGTCGCGCCGCTGACGGCGCCACTCGCTCGAGGTGAGCGATGAGAAGCCATGCGTTCCGGGTTCCCCGGGCGCTGGCTCCCGGGGGGAGTCGGCGATGAGGAGCCCATCGCCGGAGGGTGGCCCGGCCATCCGGCCGCGGCGGTCAGGGGGGGAGGCCGCCGCGGCTGGTGGCGACCAGCTCGTACTCGCGGGTCTCCACGTCGGTCAGGAGCCGTGCCTGGAGGACGCGGGCGAACTGGACCGAGCCGCCCGCGGTGCGCTGGTGCTCGACGGCGTCGTCGTCATCGGCGGTGATGAGGGTGATGTAGACGTTGGGATTCCGCCGGTCGCGGTAGGTGGTCCAGGAGGAGTCCTCGAGCTCGAGCCCCACGTAGAGGGCGAACTCGCGCATCGCCTTCTCGACGTCGTCGCGGGAGTCCGGGCGAACGGCGAAGCGGGCAATCTTGAAGACAGGCATGGTGACCTGGATGACACGCCACCCGGCGCCGAGACAGGGGCGTTGCTGCCTTCGGGGCGTTCGCCGCAGGGAGCGTGCAGGAGGGAGTCGGATGCATCCATGGCTGCTGTCCTGTCTGCTGCTCGCCGGCTGCGCCGGTGCGAGGTCGACCGGGACCCCGGTCGGCGGGGTGGACGCCGAGGGGTTCCGGGCGCTGATGGAGCAGGTGGCGGCCGGGTGGCGCGAGGGGAACGCGGCGAAGGCGGTGGAGTGCTTCACCGAGGACGCTCTGTACGAGGAGCCTCCGCGGAAGCAGTTCCACTCGGGGCGCGCCGACCTGTTCGAGTTCTTCGGCGGGGAGGAGGGGACGGAGAAGCCGATGCACATGACCTGGCACCACCTGGTGTTCGATCCGATCACCCAGGTGGGCGCCGGCGAGTACACCTTCCGGCTGAACCGGCAGTACCACGGCGTGGTGATGGTGAAGCTGCGCGGCGGTCGGATCGAGCGCTGGCGCGAGTACCAGACCGAGTCGTCGCTCACATTCGAGGAGTTCTCGGAGGCGACCCGCTTCTGAACGCGCGCGGAATACTTCCTTCGCAGGATTGCTGGAAACGACTGAATAGCCGTGAACTCGCGAGCCGGCTGATCCGCAATCCTCGATCCTCACTCGGACGGCTGGTTTGATCCAGGGGGAGACCGCATTGGCCTTGGGAAGTGGCGACGGTCGAAACCATCTTCGCTGCGGGCGTACTGTGGCCGGCATGGGGGAGTGGACACCGCCGCCCGAGTTCGACGGGTATCGGCTGGTGAGGCCGCTTGGCCGGGGCGGCATGGGGCAGGTGTTCCTCGGGCAGGACCTGCTGCTCGAGCGCCCGGTGGCGGTGAAGTTCATCTCCACACCGAATCCAGACGACGGACACCGGCAGCGCTTCTTGCTCGAGGGTCGTGCAATCGCCCGCCTCTCGCACCCCAACGTGGTGGCCATTCACCGCGTTGGTGAAGTGCAGGGTCATCCGTACTTCGTCGCCGAATACGTGCGCGGGCAGCCGCTGGACGCGGTGACCAAGCCGCTGCCCTGGGAGCGAGTCCTGCGCATCGCGCAGGGTCTGGCCCGTGGCCTCGCGGCGGTGCACCGGCAAGGGGTGCTGCACCGGGACCTCAAGCCGTCGAACGTGGTGGTGACCGAGTCGGGGGAGACGAAGCTGCTCGACTTCGGTCTGGCGAAGCTCATCACCGAGCTGGAGCCCGCGGCGGACGAAGACGAGAGCGACAGCCGGACCCGGGAGCTGCCCCAGGCCCGTGTCGATGCGTCGCTGACGAATGGCGATCTGATTCTCGGGACGCCCCGGTACATGGCGCCGGAGGTGCTGGCGGGAGAGCCATCAAGTCGGAAGAGCGACCTGTTTGCGCTGGGAGTGGTGCTCTACGAGCTCTGCGTGGGGAAGGTGCCAGACCGCTCGGGGGGACGGGGTCTGCCGCCGGTGGTGGGGGTCGCCGGGGTGAACGTGCGTCTGGCGAAGATCATCGACCGCTGCATGGCGTCGGATCCCGAGCAGCGCTTCGCCTCGGCGGACGAGTTGCTGGATGCGCTGGACCACGTCGTGCCCGAGCGGCGGGAGCTGATCCTGCCGGAGGGGAACCCGTACCGGGGGCTGCGGCCGTTCGAGGCCGAGCACCGTGCGCTGTTCTTCGGCCGTGACCAGGAGATCCGCGCGGTGCTGGAGCGGCTGCGCTCCGATCCGCGGGTGGTGGTAGCCGGTGACTCGGGAGTGGGGAAGTCTTCGCTCTGCCGCGCAGGCGTGCTACCGCTGGTGAACGACGGCGCCCTCGGGGAGACGAGCTGGCGGGTGGTGCAGCTGGTCCCGGGTCGACGGCCTGTGGCGGCGCTGGCCGCGGCTCTGTCGCCGCCCCTGGAGGTGAACGAGGAGGCGCTGGGGGCATGGCTGGCTTCAGAGCCGGCCGCGCTCGCTCGGGCGCTGCAGCGAGCCCGGCAAAAGACTCCAGGATTCGGGCTCCTGGTCTTGGTTGACCAGGCGGAGGAGCTGTTCACGCTCGCGCCGGAGTCGGAGTCCACGGTCGTTGCCGAGGCGCTGGGTGCGCTCGGAACGACGCCTCACGCGCGCGTGCTTCTCGCGATCCGGGGCGACTTCGTGACCCGGCTGGCCTCGCTGCCGGTCATCGGCGAAGACCTCGCGTCCTGCCTGTATCTCCTTCGACCGATGAGCGCGGAGAGGCTCCGGGATGTGGTCGTGGGCCCGGCCCGTGCTCGCGGATTCCGATTCGAGCTGGATGCGCTGGTCGAACGGCTTGTGACCTCGGGGTTGGGGTCGGCGGGCGCGCTACCGCTCCTCCAGTTCACGTTGGCCGAGCTCTGGGAAGCGCGAAACGAGGAGCTCAAGGTTGTTCCGGCCGCCGCGCTCGAGTTCCTCGGTGGTGTCGAGGGTGCGCTCTCCCGACACGCAGACTCGCTGCTTGCAGCGCTCCAACCGGAGCAGCGCGAGGAACTCAGGCGGATCCTGGTCCGACTGGTGACGGCGGAGGGTACGCGTGCCCGGCGGACTGCCGCGGAGCTGGAGGCCAGCTCGGGACCCGCGCAGATTGCGCTGGATGCCCTGGTGGGCGCCCGACTGGTGGTCGCACGCGAGCTGGAGGGCGAGAGCACGTACGAGCTGGTCCACGAAGCCCTCATCTCCGGGTGGGGCACGCTCCGGGACTGGCTCGATGCCGCGGCCGACCAGCGTCGGGTCCTTCAGCGGCTCGAGTCAGCCGCTCGCGAGTGGCAGCGCCTCGGGGGATCGACCGAGCTCCTCTGGCGAGGGCGGCAGCTGCAGGAGGCATCGCAGCTTGACCGATCCAGCCTTGGTGACCTGGAACAGTTGTTTCTGCAGCGTTCACGTGAGCAGGCGCTGAGTCTGAGGCTCTGGAAGGCGCTCGGGATTTCGGCGACGCCTCTGCTCCTGCTCATCGCAGTCCTCGTGGCGCAGCTCCGCGCTCGGCACCAGCTGGACGTGGAGGTCGACAAGCAGCTCACGCAGGCTCGCGCCGCATTCGACACCGGGCGCACGGCCGCGGAACAGGCAAGGACCACCGCGAGCGCTGCCTTCGCTCTCTACGATTCCGGATCGAACGGCCCTTCGGGTCCGGGGGCGAGCCGCTGGGATCGGGCGGAGGCGCTGTGGCAACGGGCGCGTGCAGAGCGGCAAGCCGCAGAGTTGCAGCTTCAGCGGGCAGCTCAAGCGCTCGATGCCGCGCTTCTTCTTCTCCCGTCACGACCGGACGTTCGACAGATGTCCGCCGCGGTGATTCACACCCGCATCCGGCTGGCACAGACCGTTGACCACACCGAACCGCCGGTCGATCTGGTCGAAAGGCTCCGCGTGCTCGACGCGTCCGGAGCGCTGTCGTCCGCAATCAGCGCGCCGGGGACGGTCGTGCTCGACATTCTTCCCACTGGCACCCGTATCACCTTGGAGGTGTACGGAGATCGGAAGGGGCGCCTCGTCCCCGAGAGGATCGAGGAGCTGCAATCAACGCACGGGCTCAGGCGCACACTTCGGAGCGGAAGCTACCGGCTCTTGCTTGCCGCCCCGGGGAGGGCTCCGGTTCGCTATCCGTTTGTCCTGTCGCCAGGAGAAGTTCTCCCGATCACGCTCCAGCTTCCCGCACTGGAGAGTGTTCCGGCGGGCTTTGTCTACGTGCCGGCGGGTCGGTTCCTCGCCGGGTCCGCTGGCTCGGAGGAGCTTCGCAGTGCGACGTCTGCACCGCCCCTGCACCCGGCCTGGACCGCAGCGTTTCTGATTTCAAAGCACGAGTTCACCTTCGGCGAGTGGATCGGGTTCCTCGGGAAGACGGGGGCCGGAGTGTCAACCTCGTTCCTGCCGTCCGTCGAGACTGCCGACGCGACGGTCAAGCTCGAGCGGAGCGTCGGGCGCTGGTCCCTGCGCCTGCGCGCGTCCTCGATTGAATACTTCGCACGGGAGGAGGAACCGATCCGCTACGCGGACCGGACGACTCACATGACCCAGCGGTGGCAACTGCTTCCGGTCTCGGGGGTTTCCCCGTCGCAGGTCGAGTCGCTGCTCCGGCGCTCGAGCGTCCTCGCCGGCGTGAGGCTCTGTACCGAACTGGAATGGGAGCGTGCGGCCCGAGGGGCCGATGCGCGAACCTTTACTACCGGGGAGCGCCTCGACCCGTCCGATGCCAACTTCGACGTGACGCACGGGCGCCGCCCTGGAGGGTTCGGGCCAGACGAGGTGGGCAGCCATCCCGGGTCGGAGAGTCCATTCGGTGTGCAGGACCTCGAGGGAAACGTGTTCGAGATGGTGCGATCAACGCACGACGACGCCGAGTACATCGAGAAGGGCGGGTCCTGGTACCAGGGGCTCGGATTTTCCTTTCGAATCGAGACCCGCTTTCAACTGGAGCCGGGTACCCGGAGCGCAGTCCTCGGAGTGAGGCTGTGCCGTGACGCTGGAGGTGAACCATGAACGGACGATTCGCTACTCCAGTGACGATCTAGAGTTCGCGGCGGCCGGAGAGTGCACGGGCCAGGGTCGCCTGGTCCGCGAACTCGAGGTCGCCACCCATCGGTAGCCCTTGGGCGAGCCGGGTGACGCGGAGGCCCATCGGCTTCAACAGCTTCATGAGATACAGCGCGGTCGCCTCGCCCTCGACGTCCGGGTTCGTCGCGACGATCACCTCTTCCACCTTCCCGTCCTCGAGGCGGACGAGGAGCTCCTGGATGCGAAGCTGCTCGGGGCCGATGCCCTCCAGCGGCGACAGCACGCCGTGGAGCACGTGGTAGCGGCCCTTGAACTCCCGCGTCTTCTCCAGGGCCATGAGATCGGCGATGCCCTCGACCACGCAGAGGAGCCGGTCGTCCCGCCGCGCGTCGGTGCAGAAGCCGCAGAGCTGTCCCTCGGTGAGGGAGAAGCAGCGGCTGCACAGACGGACCCTGCTCTTCACCTCCTGGAGCGCGGCCACCAGGTCGGAGGCGTAGTCGTCCGGCGCGCGCAGGATGTGGAACGCCAGGCGCTGGGCAGTCTTCTCCCCGATGCCGGGGAGCTTCGACAGCTGGGCGACGAGTCGGTTGAGCGGATCCGGCGTCATCCGGTGATTCCGGGAATCTTCAGACCGCCGGAGATCTTCCCCAGCTCGCGCTCGCTCAGCTCCCGAGCCTGGGTGAGCGCGGCGTTCACTGCGGCGGCGATGAGGTCCTCCATCATCTCCGCGTCGCCGGCCTGCAGCACCTCGGGCGCGATCTTGATCGAGCGGATGTCGCCGGCGCCGGTGGCGACGACCTTCACCCGTCCGTCGCCCGCCTGACCCTCGACGGTCTCGTCGGCCAGCTCCTTCTTCCGCTGCTCGAGCTTCTCGGTCAGCTTGCTGGCCTGACGCATGAAATAGTTGAGGTCGACTCCGGGCATGGCGTGTTCCCTCGAGGGTCAGGGTGGCTCGTCGATCACGTCGCTGCCGGGGGCTCCGGTGCGCTCGTGCTCGAGCACCTGGATGTGCTCCAGCTCACCCCCGAGAACACGCAGGGTGGCGAGGATTGCGGGGTGGTTGCGGACCGACTGTCCAGTGGCGCGCTCGTGCTCGGCGCGGGCCTCGGCGTCGAGCTCGGCGAGAGTCTTGCCGCCGGTCGCCGCACCGGGCGTCTCGTCGACGACCAGCCGGGTGGGGCGGCCGAAGTGCACGGAGAGGAGCCGCTCGACGACGGCGCGCCCGCTCTGACCGGTGACGGTGGTGCGGTGGAACCCGGCGTCGGGGCGAAAGGCGATGGCCACCTCGCCCTCGCGCAGTGAGAGGAGCCGCGCGTTCTTGAGCGAGGCCGAGTGCCGCGGCGACTCGCCGGCGACGGTGTCCAGCGCCGCACGCCAGCGCTCGAGCAGCGGACGCGTGGCATCGTCCCGTCCGCGAGACGCCGGGGCCTCCGCTTCGGGGAGGCACTCCCCGGTGGCACATCCGCCCGGGCTCGTGTCAACGGGGAGAGCGTCCGCGGCAGCGGAACGGGGCACATCCGGCGCGGCGGCGGGCACGTTCGCGGCGGCGACAGGCGCGGGCGCGACCCGGGCGGCCGGGCGACCCGCCGTCGATGGCGCGGTCACCGGGTCTCCCCCGGCGGGGACCGGCCCAGCGCGGTCGGTCCTCCCGGAGCCGGCGGTCGAGGTGTCAGACACCTTCGGCACCGGCACCTTCGTCGCGGCAGCATCCGCGGTGTCAGACACCTTCGGCGCAGGCACCTGCGTCGCGGCCGCCTCCGCGCGCGGGGACGTCACCCCCTGCTGTGGCCCGGCCGAGGCGCGTGCTCCAGGAACTCCCTCCGCGCTGCGGGCGGATGGAGTCGCAGCCGCGCGAACCGCTCCGGTCGCGGGAGGCGCTGCACGCTGCGGCGGCTCAGCCGCGAAAGGGCTGGGGAGCGGGACGACCTCCAGGCGTCCCGCCGGGCCGGGCGGCTGCGCGCGCGTCGGGCGCGGCGCCTGGGCCGAGGAGCTTCTCCACCCGGCTGAGCAGCTCCGGGATGGAGGCGGTGGGGGCGAGCTGGATCGCCTTCAACAGAGCCATCTCCAGCGCGAGCCGGGGCTGCGCGGCGCGGCCGACGTCCCAGACCGAGCCGTGCACGACGTCGAACAGGCGGGCGAGCTGGGCCGGGTCGGCCTCGCGGGCGAGCTCGACGACCATCTTCTGCTCCACCTCGGCCAGCTCGGCGGGGGGCTTGCCGGTCGCGCGGGTGACCAGGACGTGGCGGAGCTCGAGCGCAAGCTCCTCGGCCAGCCGCCGGAGATCGGCCCCGCGCATGAAGACGTCCTCGACGGACTCGAGGAGGCCCTTCGCGTCGCGCCGGACCAGCGCGGCGGCCATCTGCTGGACCACGGTGCGGTCGATGGCGCCCAGGGCCTCGGCCACCGCGGCGTCGCTCGCGCCCGGGCCGCAGGCGGACATCACCTGGTCGAGGAGGGACAGCGCATCACGCATCCCGCCCTCGGCCTGGCGGACGATGAGGGCGAGCGAGGCGTCCGAGAGGTCGGCCTTCTCCTCGGCGGCGATCTGCTTCAGCCGGGCGAGCATGCGCTCGGCAGGAATGCGCCGGAAGTCGTGGCGCTGGCAGCGGGAGAGGATGGTGTCCGGAAGCTTGTGGGGCTCGGTCGTCGCGAAGATGAACTTCACGTGGCCCGGCGGCTCCTCGAGGGTCTTGAGCAGCGCGTTGAACGCCGCCCCCGAGAGCATGTGGACCTCGTCGATGATGTAGATCTTGTGGCGGTCGCGCTGGGGCAGGTACTTCGCGTTCTCGCGGATCTCCCGGACGTTCTCGACGCCGTTGTTGGAGGCGCCGTCGATCTCCGCGACGTCGACGGAGGTGCCGGCGGCGATCTCGGTGCAGGGCTGGCAGACGCCGCACGGGGT
>Ga0081540_1000352_pt1 | contig 46545 bp, 42 predicted proteins | sample TabmetS2T1R1_FD_71024 | JGI IMG/M metagenome (GOLD analysis project Ga0081540, IMG submission 71024) | Tabebuia heterophylla rhizosphere microbial communities from the University of Puerto Rico - S2T1R1 | ecosystem: Host-associated > Plants > Roots > Rhizosphere ...
CGACCCGGCTGCTTGTGGCGGGCGCCTCGTTCGCCAACACGGCCACCGCCCTGGACGCGTTCCACCCGGGACGGGCCGTCTCCGCGGCTGACCTCCAGCCGTTCACGGTCGCGCTCGACAAGTTCGAGGCGTCGTACATCACCTCAGGTACCCTCCGCGGGCAGCCGTCGCGGTTCGACGCGCTCATCCGTTACGCACCGCAGCCCGGGGCGGCGATGCGCCGCTACAACCTGCGGGTGAACCATCCGCTGACGGTGGACGGGGTGCGGGTGTTCCTCATCGGGCACGGCTACGCGCCGGTGTTCCGCGTCACCGACGGCACCGGGCGGATCGTCTTCGACGGCCCGGTGCCGTTCATCGCCGCGGAGCAGTCGGGCTTCACCTCCGAGGGCGTGATCAAGGTGCCGGACGCCCGCCCGCAGCAGCTGGGTTTCGCGGGCGTCTTCCTTCCGACCGCCGTGGACGCGGGCGGCAAGCTCGGCTCCGCCTTCCCCGCGCCGCTCAACCCGGCGGTGAGCCTCGTCTCCTACGCGGGCGACCTGGGCATGGACAGGGGCCCGGCGCAGTCGGTGTATCAGCTGAACACCTCGGGTCTGCGCCAGCTGCCGGTCGCGCCGAGGCCGCTCGCGCCGGGCCAGTCGATCAAGCTGCCGGACGGCTATGGCACCCTGACCTTCACCGGCTACCGGCAGTGGATCAGCCTGGCCATCACCTACGACCCGGGCACGCTCCCGGCACTGATCGCCGGGATGACGGCGCTGGCGGGCCTGCTGCTGTCCTTCTTCGTCCGGCGGCGCAGGATGTTCGTGCGGGCCTACCCGGGGCCGGGCGGCCAGACCGTGGTCGACGTCGGCGGGCTCGCGCGCTCCGACGCGGCCGGAGCATTCGAGACCGAGTTCACCGCCCTGGCCGGTGAGATCTCATCCGCGCACCGGGGCGGCGAGCCCACCGTGCCTGCCCGGGGTCCCGGGCCGGGCTCCGGCGCCGGCGACGCACCAGCCCTGGACGACCAGACCGAGGGGGAGTGAGAGCCGTTGCCCATCAACGACGGGCTGGCCAACCTCAGCCACTACTCATTCGTGGCCACCGTCGTGGCCTACGCCTTGGCGGTGCTGGCCTTCGCGTGCGACTTCGCCTTCGGGCGCGACGCGCTGGGCCCGCTGCGGCCGGCCCGGGAGCCAGCGGCCGACCTGGTCTCGGTGGGCGCGGCACCGGGCTCCCCGGGCGCGGCACCGGGCTCCTCCAGCGCGGCGCCGGGCTCCCCGGGTGCGGCACCGGGCTCCTCCAGCGCGGCGCCAGGCTCTCCGGGCGCGGGAACATCCCCGCCGGGATCCGGGCGGGCCGGTAGCCCGGCCGGCGCCGGCGCGGGGCGCGATGCCGCGGGCATGGGGCGCTGGGTGCGGGTGGGCATCGGCCTGACCGCCGTGGGGCTGGTGGCGCACATCGCCGGGGTCATCACCCGCGGGCTCGCCGTGCACAGGGTGCCGTGGGGCGATATGTACGAGTTCGTCACCACGGTCACCTGCGTTGCGGTCATCTTCTTCTTCGTCCTCGTGCTCCGTTACCGCGCCTACCGGCTGGGCCTGTTCGTGATCGGCCCGGTCGTGATCCTCCTCGGGCTCGCCGAAACGGTCATCTACACCCCGGCCGGGCAGCTGCCGCCGGCCCTGCAGTCCTACTGGCTCGCGATCCACGTGACGTCGATCACGCTTGCGACGGGGGCGTTTGTGGTGGCGGCCCTGCTTGCGGTCGTCTATCTGCTCGCTGACCGGCATGCCAGGCTTTCCGCCTCGGGCCAGCCCACCCGGGCGGACGCGATGTTCCGCATCCTGCCCGCGCCGAAGGTGATCGACCAGCTCGCCTATCGCACGGTGGTGTTCGGCTTCCCGCTGTGGACCTTCGGCATCATCGCCGGCGCGATCTGGGCGGACCTGGCCTGGGGCCGGTACTGGGGCTGGGACCCCACCGAGACCTGGGCGTTCATCACCTGGGTGGTGTACGCGGGCTACCTGCACGCCCGCGCCACCGCGGGCTGGCGGGGGCGCAAGTCCGCGTATATCCAGCTGATCGGTTTTGGGTGCCTGCTGTTCAACACCATCGTGGTCAGCATCCTCATCACCGGGCTGCACTCCTACGCCGGCCTCAACTGACACGGCCTGAGGCGTCAGGCGAGGCCGTCTGGATCCTCACCCCGGATGAGCCGCTCCAGCGCGCTGATGAATTCGGGATCGTCATCCGGCCCGGTCGGCTGCCCGGGGGCGGGCGCGTCCGGTGGGCTCAGCGCCCGCATGCCCTCAGGCTCCGGCCAACGCTCCCGGCCCGCCGGGTGACGCCGGACCGCGGCCCGTGTGTTCGGCCGGCGACGGGACCGGTGTGAGGGCGGGGGGCGCACACGGCCCGCCAGCCACCACACCCACGTGGCACCGACCAGGAGCCCCGCGATGATCAGCGCGGAGAAGACCCCCAGCAGCCTCATGGCGGCAGCCTAACCTCTGTGGTAACTGGCTGCCGGTAAATCCGGCCACTCGCCGGCTTACCGACGGTCGATCACTGGTAACAGTCGGTCAGGACAGATGACGCTGTCAGTGATTTCGTCGTACTCTGGCGGCTTGGCGCCGATCGTGGGGAGTGCGAGATATGCGGCTGCGGCTCTTTGCCCGCCTCCGCCGGCCCGCATGGCCACGACGGGCCCGCGGGGCCGGCCGGGCACCAGGGGCTGAGCCAGCCCGCGAACAGTCGAGCCCGGGTCCGCCCGCGGCCGGACGCCACCGCAGGGGCGGCGGGCGGGAGCGGACGGCCGACGCCGGGGCCGCCGTCGTCGGGCAGCCGGGGCCGGGGGCGAGCCCTTACGGCTCCCCGGTGGGCGAGGTGCTCCCGCGCCGGGCCAGGCCACGGCGCGGCGACCCGGTCAGGGGAACCGCACATCGGGCTGGGGCCGCCAGGGCCGCCGTCAGGACGGCGTCCCGGACCACTGGACAGGAGCGTTCGGCAGCGGGACCAGCCCGGCAGCGGCCGGAGACCGCACACCAGGCCGGGCTGCCCTGGTACGAGGTGGCGCACGCCCGCAGGGCGGCGGAGGGGCGCCGGGACTGCGGCGAGCTGGAGGACCTCGTCTGCCGGGAATGGGACGAAGGTGCGGTGCCGCCGCCGGAGGCCGTCCGCGCCATCGACCGGCTGGCCGAGTTGCCGTCCCGGATCAAGCAGGTCCTCGCGGCCGGCCTGGATGCGATCTTTGTCGGGCCCGGCGGAGTGCCCGACCTCGACCATATGGGCAAGCTGCATGGCGTGCCGCTGCCGTCCGGGCGCGCCACCTGGGACGCATGCGCCGGAGCCTACGGCGAGCGCAAGATCATCGTTGGTTCGCGGCCGTCGGCCGCCCCGGACGTGATGTGCCACGAGGTCGGGCACGCGCTCGACGACATCGACGGTTCGGGCGAGAGGTGGCAGTCGGATTCGGACGAGTTCCGCAGCATCTACGGCCGCTGCCTGCCGCGCCTGGTGAGCTCCTTCCACCGGCAGCAGGGGGCGATCGGCCGGCGCGAGTTCTTCGCCGACGCCTTCGCCGCCATCGCCTCCCGGCAGCGGCCAGCGCTGGTGGACATGCTGGGCGGCGACACCAGGACCGCGCTGGACGTCATGCTTTTCTTCAACGTGCGATACGGCATTTAGAGTGGTATGCGATGTTTGTGATCAAGCTCCCCAACGGAAACCTGATGGCCCCCGAGTCGGCCATCGACGCCGAGGGCCAGGTGGTGGGGGACGCTTACGTGGAGGTCTTCCCGGACGACCCGGAGTATGAGCGCCTGGCCGAGCAGGCGCTCTCCGAGCAGGAGGTCGAGGACCGCAAGCGGCGGTGGCGCGATGGCGACGAGGCGCTGCGCCGGGAGTTCGAGGAGTATGTGGCCAGCCGCGGCCGGGACGACACCAGCCCAGACTGAACGAGCCGAGCCGACCAGGGCTTGGCTGACCGAACCGGAACTCGGCCGGGCTGACCGAACCCGAAGCCGGGCCGGGTTGGCCGAACCAAAGCCGGGCCGGCTGAACAATCAGACAATGGCCCGGGGATAACCGAGCCAGCTTGCAGCCGGCAGGACGGGCCGGGCGATCACTAGGTGGTCGGGCCGTCCTTTGCCGACTGCGATTCCCCGCGGAGCAGTGCGCGAACCTCGGACTCGCGGAATCGCCTGTGACCCCCGGGCGTCCTGATGCTGCTGATGCGACCTGAAGCCGCCCACCGCGTAACCGTCTTCGGGTCGACTCGGAAGAGAGCAGCTACCTCCCCGGGCGTGAGGAGCCGTTCACTGTTCCCGTCCACGCCTTTCCCCCTTCTGACCTCCGTTTGAGGAGCCCTGCCCTCAGTGTCCCGGACGCAGACCCGTTATCTGCCTCGATTTCCGGAATTCACTCCTTCGTCAGGTAACACTTTGACATGCGCGCCGGATAGGCCGGCCGGCCATAAGGTGGGCCAATGCCGTCGCTGGTATCGGTCGATGAAATACGGGACGCGGCCGCGCGCCTCGCCGGGGTCGCCGTCAGAACCCCGCTGGTCCCGTTCCCCGGCGTGGATCCCCGCTTGCTGGTGAAGCCGGAGTCCCTGCAGCCGACGGGCTCGTTCAAGCTGCGTGGCGCGTATACGGCGGTCAGCGCCCTTCCTGCCGACGTGCGCGCACGGGGCGTGGTGGCCCATTCCAGCGGGAATCATGCCCAGGCCGTCGCCTACGCCGCGGCACTGCTGGATGCGCCGGCCGCCGTGGTCGTGCCGGTCAACGCACCGCCGGTCAAGCTCGGCCCCATCCGCCGGCTGGGCACCCGGATCGTCACCACCGAGCCTTCGCTGAGCGCACGCGTGGCCGCCACCGACGAGCTGGTCCGCCGCCATGGCTACACGGTGATCCCGCCCTTTGACGACCGGGGCGTCATAGCGGGCCAGGGCACCATTGGCCTGGAGATCGCCGCGGATTGCCCCGGCGCCGACCTGGTGATCGTCCCGGTCGGTGGCGGCGGCCTCATCTCCGGGATTTCCGCCGCCATCCGCGCGCTGAGCCCGGGGACCCGGGTGATCGGCGTCGAGCCGGAGCTCGCGGCCGATGCGCGCGCTTCGTTCCGCAGCGGCCGGCGGGTGGCGTGGCCGGCGCAGGACACGCAGCGGACCATCGCCGACGCGCTCCGGATCGAGCAGGTTGGCGCGTTGACCCTGCGTCACATGCTCAGCTACGTGGACGACATCGTGACCGTCACCGAGAACGAGATACGCGAGGCGGTGCGGCTGATAGCGGCGCAGGCGCATCTGGTCGCCGAGCCGGGTGGGGCGGTCGCGGTCGCCGCATGCCTGCTCCGCGAGCGTGAGCTGCCGGCCGCCCGGACCCGGGTGGCCGTGCTGTCCGGGGGCAACGTCGATCCCGCGCTGCTGGCGCGCATTCTCGCGGGCGGCGGCGCTGGGCGGGCCGGGGGCGCAAGCGTGGCGACCGGTACCGGGGGGGAGGACGCGCGGACCGGTACCGGGGGCGAGGGCGCGGATGCCGGTACCGGGGCCGAGGGCACGGTCGCCGGTACCGGGGGCGCCGGCGACCCGGCGACGGCATAGGCTGAGTCCATCATGCGCGCCACACTCGCCTACACGATGGCACGGATCCTGCTGTTCGTGGCCGCGGTCGGCCTGATCTACCTGGCCGGCGCGCGCGGCCTGCTGCTGTTCGGGCTGGCTCTGGTGGTGAGCGGGGCGGCCAGCTACATCCTGCTCTCGCGCCAGCGCGACGCGATGTCGGGGGCACTGGTGAACCGGTTCCGGTCGATGCGTGCGCGGATCGACGAGGGCGCTAAGGCAGAGGACAACGAGTAGGGCGGCTCCGGAGGATCGAGCCGGTTCCGGTGAACGCACGGCGCCGGCGATGGACGCGGCCGGGATCTTCGCGGAGCTCATCACCCCCGCCGGCCGGGCCGATCCCTACCCGCTGTACTCGGCCCTGCACGCACTCGGCGAAGCGGTCGAGCCTGCGCCGGGGGCGGTCGTGGTAGTGGGGTACGACGCCGTCAACAGGGTGCTGCGCGATCCAGCGTTCACGGTGTCCGACGGCGCCGATTTCGACCGGGACTTCGCTGGCTGGCGGGAGCATCCGTCGCTGGTGGACTTCTCCCGCAGCATCCTCAACGTGAACCCCCCCGATCATCCCCGCATGCGCAGCACCATGATGCGGGCGTTCACGCCGCGCAGGGTGGCGGCGCTTGAGCCCGCGATCGCCGCGCTGACCGACACGCTGCTGGAGGGGATGGCGGCACGCGGCGCGGCCGGCGAGACGGTCGAGTTCATGCACGACTTCGCGTTCCTGCTTCCGGTGACGGTCATCTGCGAGCTGCTGGGCGTCCCGGAGGCGGACCGGGAAGGCTTCCGCCCCTTGGCCAGGGACGTTGCCGCGACCCTGGATCTGACGGACCTGTCGGTGCTCACCGCCGCCGACGCCGCCGCGGTCGCGATACGCGAATACTTCACCGACCTGGTCGCGCAGCGCCGGGCCCGGCCGCGCGATGACCTCGTCAGCACGCTGATCGAGATCAGCGACGCCGACAGCACCAAGCTGAGCGGGGACGAGCTGCTGGCCAACCTGATGCTGCTTCTCATCGCCGGCTTCGAGACCACCACCAACCTGCTCGGCAACGGGCTTCGCATCGTGCTGGCCGACCCATCGGTGAAGGATGGGCTCGCCGACGGCAGCCTGCCGGCCCGCCAGTTCGTGGCGGAAGTCCTGCGCTACGACTCGCCGGTCCAGCTCACCAGCCGAAGGTCTACCGAGCCGGCCGCCGTGGGCGGGGTCGCCGCGACACCGGGCGCGGAAGTGATCACGCTGCTTGGCGCCGCCAACCGGGATCCGCGACAGTTCGGCGACCCCGACGAGTTCCGCCCGGCGCGGTACGATCCCGCCGCGCCGGGGAGCCCGCCGATCAGCTTCGGCGCCGGCGCCCACTTCTGCCTTGGCGCTGCCCTGGCCCGGCTCGAGGGCGCTATCGCGTTTCCACGGCTGCTGGCCCGGTTTCCCGCGCTGGTCCCGGCGGGTGAAGCGGTCCGGCGGCCCGGCCTGGTCCTGCGGGGGCTCGAGACGCTCCCGGTCCGGGTGGCGTAGGGATAAGACCGTGTGCCGCGGCAGGCACAGCGGCCGCCCGGCCGCCGGTCATTTGCCGGGCCCACCAGGCCCGCGGGCCTCGGAGGGCTCGTCGTCGCGCAGCCACCCGCCGCTGGTCAGCAGGCGCAGCACGGCGTCCACGGACTGCTGCCGCGACATCGCCGAGGTGTCGATCGTGAGCTCGGCATCGGTGGGTTCCTCGTAGGGATCGGAGACGCCGGTGAAGTTGTCGATCAGGCCGGACCTCGCCTTGGCGTACAGGCCCTTGCGGTCACGTGCCTCGCACACCTCCACCGGCGTGGCGACGTGGACCAGCAGGAAGTCGCCGACCTCGCCGACCATACGGCGCACCCGGGCGCGCGCCTGCGCGTACGGCGCGATCGGCGCGCAGATGGCGATCCCGCCGTGCCTGGCCACTTCGGTGGCCACGAAGCCGATCCGGGCGATGTTCAGGTCGCGGTCCGCACGGGAGAACGTCAGGCCCGCCGAGAGCAGCTCCCGTACGAGATCACCGTCGAGCAGCGACACCGAACGGTCGCCGCGCTCGCTCAGGGCATCACGCAGCCCCCTGGCGATCGTGGACTTGCCTGACCCCGACAGGCCGGTCAGGAAGATGACCAGGCCGCGTTCGCTGCGCGGCGGTCGCGCCCGGCGGAGCTCGGCCGCCACGGCCGGCGGGGTGAACCAGGCGGGCACCTCCTCACCCCGGTCGAGCATGTCCTCGAGTTCGCCCATCGCCAGGTCGGCCCGTTCCGTTCCCGGCTCGATCAGGGCCAGCGGCCGCCAGACCTCGGCCGCCCGATCGTAGGCCCAGTCGCCGGCGGACACCACCGGAATGGCGGCCGGGACATCGGGCGCCTCGGGCTCGTCCGTGAACAGGTGGGTGGCGCCGTACGAGGCCGCGACCAGTGCGCGAAGCTTGATCTCCCGTTCCGCGCCGACGTTGCGCGCGGCCAGCGCCACCGGCACCACAAGGGTGGCGGGTGGCAGGTGCCGGGCGGCGGCGCGAACCGCCCGCACCAGCGCCTCGGGCGTCACGACCACATCTGCCTTGCCCGTGACCAGAGGAAGCAGGAGCAGCCGGGCCCGCAGCTGGCCCGCCATGTGCCGTAGCTGGCCGATCTGCCGTGCGCCCAGCGGGCGCCGACTGACGAAGGCGAGCACCGCGCCGTCGCCGAGCTCCGCCCGCACCTCGGCCGGTGGGCGCCGCAGCTGCCGGAAGGGGCCATGCTCCGGATCCCGGCACCGGGTCAGCTGGCCGCTCAGCCGCAACAACCTGGTGGCCGCGGGCGCGCCCGGCGCGTCGAGCACGGTGGGCGTGGTGGCCCGCGTGGGCTGGGCGTCCTCCTCGGGACGCGCGTGGCGGCCGCGGCGGGCCTGCGCCTGGGACGGTGCGTCGACCGGCGACCGCTCGCTGATGTCGAGGACGGCGAGCGGCACGCCCTCGGGATCGTTCAGCGCCAGCCGTGACTGCGCCGGCGACACCGCGTCCTCGGGGACGTCGAGCGTCACCGGGACCGGCCACACGGTGCCATCGGTCAGCGTGCCCGACTCGCAGACCGACGCCACGTCGGCGGCGGTCATGAACCCGGTCAAGGGCGCGAACGCACCCGACAGCAGCATCTCGAGATCGGCAAGCTGGCCCTCGTCGAGAGTCCAGGAAGGAAGGCTCGCCAGATCCGCGGTAAGCCAGGTCAGAGCCTCAGCGGCCACCTCCACCTCCCGTCCGGCACATCGCCCCGCCAGGGGGACGAGCTTGCCCGTGCCGCCTCATGCCGCCAGGCCATGCCTGAGGGTACTCTGGCGCCGGCCTGGGGGCCAGGAACGCAACCCGGCCGCGCCGCGGCGGGCGGCAGCGGGTTCCTGGCCAGGTCAGACTATCCTGGCGAACCGGTCTTCGGGCTTACGCAGGACGTAGAGAAGCTCCTCGTGCGCCGCGGTCAGCTTGCCTCGTGACAGCGAGGCGATCAGCTTCTGCCCGGAGAGGAAGCCGTACGGCTGAGCCAGCCCTCCCGCCAGCCCGCCCAGCGCACGCCGTTCGGCTATCACCAACTCGCGCTTCAGCGCGTACGCCTGAATGCCTCGCGCCGACGAAAGCCGCTCGTAGACGGCCTCGTACGGGCCGTGCTGGTCCGGCCGCCCCCCGCGCCAGAGCGCCCGCCTGGCCGCCGCGGGCAGGGTCCGGTCGAGGAAGCCCGCCGCGCTGTCCCGGTCGCTGAAACGCAGCAGCAGCAGCCCGCCGGGTTTGATCGAGGCAACCAGCCGGTCGAGCACCAGTTCCGCGTTCCTGATCCGCTGCAGCAGCAGAGCACACAGCACGATGTCATAGGAGCGCGGCGGCAGCGGCAACGTGCGCAGGTCACCATTGACGCACCCGGCCAGGCTCTCGTCATCGCTGAGCGCCGCGCGGGTGGCGGGCTGGTCGTCGTCCATGAGGCTGACGGTGATGTCGGCGCCCGATGCCCGCAGCGCTCCCACGCCGAGGTCCCCATCGGCCGTGGTGCAGCCGGCTCGCAAGATCGCGACTTGCTGCCCCTCCCGCCCGCTGACGTAGTCGTGCGTGTACCGGGCGAACAGGTCGCCGTCGGAGGGGCCACGTGCGGCCGGGCCTTCCGTGACCGGCGCGGCGGGGGAGCCAGCGACTGTGGGAGCACCGCCGGCAGATGTGTTCCTGGCAGGTGCGTCCTTGGCAGACTCGTCGCCTGCCGGCGCACCCCGTTGAGGTGCGCCCCTTGCGGGTGCCCGTCGCGCGGGCGCCCGTCGCGCGGGTGCCTGTCGCACGGTCGCATCTCGGGCGCTGGCATCCGCGGCGGGGCCGCGTTCCGCGCTTGCGCGCTGCCCCCTGCGCCCGCGCGCAGCCGCTTCCGCGTCGCCGCCGGTGGTCCCGCGCCCGGCCAGCCCGTCCGCCGACATTGCTCAACCTCCTCCGATGACACGATCGGGGAGCCCGTATTCCCGGCATCTTGCCACAGGCCGGCTGGGCAAGGCCATGAGGGCTGGGCAAGGCCGTAAGCTTGAAGTGTCCCCGCATCCGGGCCGTCTTGGCGCTCATGCGGGTATTTGTGCTGCCTACTGAAGGACACCAGTGAGTCTCGGCGGACTACTCAGCGTCATCACGGGCGATCCCGCGCTGCGGGAGGCGCTCGGCTTCCCCGCCGCCGCGGGCCCCGCGGGCCCCACAGGCACCGCGGGCCGCATAGGCACCGCGCGGGGCGCGGATACCAGCGTCGCAGAGACCGGGGCCGACTTCACCGCCCCGCGGGCGCTCCGGCCGTTCCTGGCGGCCGCCCTCAGCGGCCTGCCCGGGGCCGCCCTCAGCGGCCTGCCCGGGGACGGGGACGGCCGGGGCGACCGGCCCGGCCAGGACCGCCGTTTCGTGCTGGCGGTCACCGCCACAGCACGGGAAGCCGAAGAGCTCACCGACGGCCTGAGCTCGCTGCTGCCGGCCGAGCAGGTCGCGTACTTCCCGGCCTGGGAGACGCTGCCGCACGAGCGGATCTCGCCCAGCTCGGACACCTGCGGTCGCCGGCTCGCGGTCCTGCGCCGGCTCGCGCACCCCGACCCGGCAGACCCCCGGACCGGCCCGCTCAGCGTGGTGGTCACCCCGGTCCGCGGCCTGCTGCAGCCGATCGTCGGCGGCCTCGGCGACATCGCGCCGATCTCGCTGCGGCCGGGCCAGACGGCGAGCCTCGACGAGGTGATCACGGGCCTGGTCGAGATCGGCTACACGCGCACCGACCTGGTGGAGCGCCGCGGCGACATGGCGGTGCGCGGGGGGATCGTCGACGTCTTCCCGCCCACCGAGGAGCACCCGCTGCGGGTCGAGTTCTGGGGCGACGAGGTCGATGAGATCCGCCAGTTCCGGGTCGCCGACCAGCGAAGCCTGCAGACCGTCGACGGGCTGTGGGTGCCCCCCTGCCGCGAGCTGCTGCTCACCCCCGCCGTGCGGGATCGCGCCAAGCAGCTGGCCGCTGATCACCCCGACCTGGCCGAGGTGCTCGGCAAGCTCGCCGACGGCATCGCGGTCGAGGGCATGGAAGCCTTCGCGCCCGCCATCGCATCGCGGATGGAGCTTCTGCTCGACCACATGCCCGCCGGGGGCCGGGTGCTCGCGTGCGATCCGGAGCGGATCCGCGCACGGGCCGCCGACCTCGTCCGTACCAGCCAGGAGTTCCTCGCGGCGTCCTGGGTGAACGCCGCGGCGGGCGGGCAGGCGCCGATCGACCTGGGCGCCGCCGCTTTCCGCTCCATCACGCAGGTCCGGGCGGCGGCCGACGGCCTGGGGCTGGCATGGTGGACGGTCACTCCGTTCGAGAGCCCAGGCACGGTCGCCGCGGACGGGCGCGGCGCACCCGGCGTGGACGCGACCGGCACGCACGGCCGGCCCGGTGAGCCCGGCGGGGATGCCACCGCCGCGCCGAGCCGCGCGGAAGAGGACGGGGCGGGCCGCCGCGCGGTGCGTATCGGGGCGAGCCCGGCCGAAGGCTACCGGGGCGACACCGCCCGCGCGCTCGCCGATGTGCGCCGGTGGCTGGCCGACCAGTGGCGGGTGGTGCTCGTCACCGAGGGGCACGGCCCGGCGCAGCGGCTGGCCGAGATGCTGCGCGGGGATGGCCTGGGCGCCCGGCTCGGTGACCTCGACGACCCGCCCGAGCCCGGCGTCCCCTACGTCACGACGGGGCTGATCAGCAACGGTTTCACCTGGGAGGCGGCCCGGCTGGCGGTGATCTCCGAGGCGGACCTCGTCGGACAGCGCACCGGCAGCAGGGAAACCCGCCGGATGCCGAGCCGGCGCCGCGGCGGCATCGACCCCCTCCAGCTCACCGCCGGTGACTACGTTGTCCACGAGCAGCACGGTGTGGGCCGCTACCTGGAGATGACCAGCCGCAGCGTTCAGGGGGCGGTCAGGGAGTACCTGGTCATCGAGTACGCGCCCGGCAAGCGCGGCCAGCCGCCGGACCGGCTGTACGTGCCGACCGACCAGCTGGACCAGGTCACCAGGTATGTCGGCGGCGAGACGCCGGCCCTGCACCGGCTCGGCGGCGCCGACTGGGCGAAGACCAAGGGACGCGCCCGCAAGGCGGTCAGGCAGATCGCCTCGGAGCTGATCCGCCTGTACTCGGCCCGGATGGCGTCGTCCGGCCACGCGTTCGGGGCGGACTCACCCTGGCAGCGCGAGCTGGAGGACGCCTTCCCCTATGTGGAGACCCCCGACCAGCTCGGCGCCATCGACGAGGTGAAGCACGACATGGAACGGCCGGTCCCGATGGACCGGCTGATCTGCGGTGACGTCGGATACGGCAAGACCGAGATCGCGGTGCGGGCGGCGTTCAAGGCGGTCCAGGACGGCAAGCAGGTCGCGGTCCTGGTGCCCACCACGCTGCTCGCCGCACAGCACTACAGCACGTTCAGCGAGCGTTATGCGCCCTTCCCGGTGGTGGTGAGGCCGATGTCGCGGTTCCAGAGCGACGCGGAGGTGGCGGCCACCCTGGCCGGCCTGGCCGACGGCACGGTGGATGTGGTGATCGGCACCCACCGGCTGCTGTCGCCGGAGACCCGGTTCGCCCGGCTCGGCCTGGTCGTGCTCGACGAGGAGCAGCGGTTCGGGGTCGAGCACAAGGAGTACCTCAAGCGGCTGCGGACCGAGGTGGACGTGCTCGCCATGTCGGCCACGCCGATCCCGCGCACGCTGGAGATGGGCGTGGCCGGGATCAGGGAGATGTCCACCATCTTGACCCCGCCCGAGGAACGGCATCCTGTGCTCACCCTGGTCGGGCCCTATGACGAGAAGCAGATCGCCGCGGCCATCCGCCGTGAGCTGCTGCGCGACGGCCAGACGTTCTTCGTGCACAACCGGGTCTCCAGCATCGGCAAGGTCGCGGCCCGCATCGCCGAGCTGGTGCCCGAGGCCAGGGTCGTGGCGGCGCACGGGCAGATGAACGAGCACCAGCTGGAGCGGATCATGGGGCAGTTCCTCGACCGCGAGCACGATGTGCTCGTGTCCACCACGATCGTGGAGGCGGGGCTCGACATCCCCAACGCCAACACGCTCATCGTGGACCGGGCCGACGCCTACGGGCTGGCCCAGCTCCACCAGCTGCGCGGCCGGGTCGGGCGGGGCACCGAGCGCGGCTACGCCTACCTCCTGTTCCCGCCGGAGCGGGAGCTGTCCGAGACCGCGCACGAACGGCTGGCCACGATCGCCCAGCACACCGAGATCGGGGCTGGCATGTATGTGGCCCTCAAGGACCTGGAGATCCGCGGCGCCGGGAACCTGCTGGGCGGGGAGCAGTCGGGACACATCGCGGGGGTCGGCTTCGACCTGTATGTGCGGATGATCGGCGAGGCGGTCACCGAGCTGCGCGACTCCGGCCCGGCCGAGCGGCCCGAGGTCAGGGTGGAGCTGCCGGTCAACGCCCACATCCCGCACGAGTACGTGCCGGGCGAGCGGCTGCGGCTTGAGGCCTACACGCGGATCGCCGCCATCGACTCCGAGGGTGACATCGCGGGCGTGCTCGCCGAGCTCACCGACCGGTACGGCCCGCCGCCCGAGCCGGTCCTCGGGCTGCTGGCGGTGGCACGGCTGCGGGCGCAGGCCCGCCGCGCCGGGCTGACCGACATCACCCAGCAGGGCACCCACATCCGGTTCTCGCCCGTGCAGCTGCCCGATTCGCGGCAGGTCCGGGTGGCGCGGCTGTACCCGAAGACCGTGCTGAAGCCCGCGGTGCGTACCATGCTCGTACCGGTGCCGAGGGCCACCCCCGGCGCCCGGCCCTCAGCCTCCGCGCCGCCCGGCGCCCCGCTGCTGCGCGACCAGGAACTGCTCGCCTGGTGCGCGCGGCTCGTCGAGGCGGTGTTCGGCGAGGACCGTCCGGCCGACCCAGCCGGACGGGAAGGACAGCCTGGACAGCCCGGGCCGGACGCATGACGGCCATGCCGGCCGGATCGGACGCTCGAGAAGGGACGCCGCGGTGCTCCGCACTTCGATCACAGTGACCGCGGGGATGCTGGCCGTGCTGGCCGGGCTGACCGCCTGCGGGACCGTCCAGACGGGGCAGGCCGCGATCACGGGCGACCAGGGGATCTCCACCGCCACCCTGACCAACGAGGTCAACAAGCTGGAGGCGGCGTACCGGGCCAGCAACGGGTCCGTCCAGCTGCAGTTCCCGCTGTCGCAGGCGCCGAGGGAGGTGCTGAGCTGGCTGGTGCGGTTCCGCATCCGGGAACAGATGGCCGCCCGCAACGGCGTCACGGTGACTCGCGCCGACAGCGAACAGGCCCGGGCCAGCCTCGAGGCACAGGCGCGGCAGAGCCGCGCTTCGCTGACCGATCTCGCGGTGGCGAACGGGCTGCCGCCGGACCTGGTGCCGGAGCTGGGCCGGTACCAGGCGATCCAGGCGGCGCTCCTCCGCAAGCTCGATGGCGGCACGCTGCCGACCTCACAGAGCGCGCTGCAGGCTCTCAGCAAGCAGTTCAACACCCTTCAGTGCCACGCGGCCAAGAGCCTGACGATCAAGGTCAACCCACAGTTCGGCCAGATGGATTACGGCCAGCTGTCCGTCATCCCCGCGACGCCGACGCTCTCCGCCCCGCAGGGTGGCGAGCCCACTCCCTCTCCCAAACCGCAGCTGACCCCGCCGTGCTGAGGCGTACCTCGTGGCTGCGGGCCGGCCGCGCAGCAGGCCGGGGGACCGCGGGAGGTGCCCCGAACGCTGCCGTGGCGGTGAGCCGCCGGTGACCGATGACAGACCCGGGGCGGCCCTGCTGCGCCTGGTGGCGGTCATGGACACGCTGCGGGTCTCCTGCCCGTGGGACGCCCGGCAGACGCACGAGTCGCTCGCGCCGCACCTGCTGGAGGAGTGCTACGAGGCACTGGACGCGCTGGAGAGCGGGGACCCGGCCGCGCTGCGGGACGAGCTCGGCGACGTCCTGCTCCAGGTGGTGTTCCACGCCCGGATCGCGGCGGAAGCCACCGACGGGACCGGCTACACGATCGACGATGTGGCCGAGGGCATCGTGGCGAAGCTGATCCGGCGTCACCCGCACGTGTTCGCCGACGTTGCCGTCTCGGGCGCCGAGGAGGTCAAGCGGAACTGGGACGCGATCAAGGCGGCGGAGCGCGCGGAATCCGGCGACGCGCCCGCGTCGGTGCTCGACACGGTCCCGTTCGGCCAGCCGGCGCTGGCGCTGGCCGCCCAGCTCCAGCACCGCGCCGAGCGGGCGGGCGTGCCCGCGGACCTGGCCGGTCTCGCGCCCGGCGGTCCCGGCGGTGACGTCCCGGACGGCGGCCACGGCGTCAGCGACATCGGCGCCGAGCTGTTCGCTCTGGTGGCACGGGCCCGCGACGCCGGCCTCGCCCCGGAGCTGGAGCTGCGCGCGGCGGCGCGCGCCTACCGCGACCGCGTCCGCGCCTGGGAGCGCCCCGGACCCGGCTAGCACCCGGCGGCCCGATGCCGGCGTCGGCGTGGCCGGCGCGCCGGGGCGGGCGGCTCTATTAGGCTCCATAACGACACCCCTGCGCAACTGTCAGGAGACACCCGTGGCCTCCATCGAAGCGGTCTTCGCCCGGCAGATCCTGGACTCGCGGGGCAACCCGACCGTGGAGGCCGAGGTGATCCTGGATGACGGCACTCTGGGACGGGCGTCGGCCCCCAGCGGCGCGTCGACCGGGGCGTTCGAGGCGGTTGAGCTCCGCGACGGGAACAACGACTACGGCGGCAGGGCGGTCACTCAGGCGGTCCAGGGGGTCATCGAGGATGTCCAGCCGGCGCTGCTGGGTTACGACGCCGACGACCAGCGCCTGGTCGACCAGGCCATGATCGATCTGGACCGGACGCCGGACAAGTCCAGGCTTGGCGCCAACGCGATCGTCGCCGTCAGCATGGCCGTCGCGAAGGCCGCGGCCGAAGCGGCAAGCCTGCCGCTGTTCCGCTACCTGGGCGGCCCGAACGCCCATCTGCTGCCCGTGCCGATGATGAACATCCTCAACGGCGGTGCCCACGCCGACAACAGCGTCGACATCCAGGAGTTCATGATCGCTCCGGTCGGCGCGGCCACCTTCGAGGAGGCCGTGCGCTGGGGAGCGGAGACCTACCACGCGCTGAAGTCCGTGCTGAAGCAGCACGGGCTCGCGACCGGGGTCGGGGATGAGGGTGGCTTCGCCCCCGACCTCGCCCACAACCGGGCCGCGCTCGACCTCATCGTGGAGGCGATCGGCAAGGCCGGGTTCACCCCCGGGCGCGACGTGGCGCTGGCCATCGACGCCGCGGCCACCGAGTTCTACGCCGACGGGTCCTACACGTTTGAGGGCGAGGCCCGCACCGCCGGCGAGATGACCAGCACCTATGCGGAATGGCTGGACGCCTACCCGATCGTGTCGCTGGAGGACCCGCTGGCCGAGGAGGACTGGGCGGGCTGGCAGGCGCTGACCGCCGCGCTCGGCGACCGGGTGCAGATCGTCGGCGACGACATCTTCGTCACCAACCCCGAGCGGCTGCGCCGCGGCATCGCCGAGGGCGTCGCCAACGCGCTGCTCGTCAAGCTGAACCAGATCGGCACGATCACCGAGACGCTGGACGCGGTCTCGCTGGCGCAGCGCAGCCGTTATGCATGCATGATCAGTCACCGGTCAGGCGAAACGGAAGACACCACGATCGCCGACTTCGCGGTGGCGACCAACAGTGGGCAGATCAAGACCGGGGCGCCGGCCAGGTCGGAGCGGGTAGCGAAGTACAACCAGCTGCTGCGGATCGAGGAACTGCTCGACGACGCCGCCGAATACGCGGGTGCGGCCGCCTTCCCGCGGACCCCGACGGGGCAGTGATGGCGGACCGCGGGCGGCCCCAGCCACCGGAGCGGTCCCGGTTCACGAGCCGGGCCGCGGTGCTGGCGGTGGTCATCTGCGCGGTCGCGCTGAGCCTGGCCTACCCGGTGCGGGAATACATCGCCCAGATCCGCCAGATCGACCAGCTGCAGGCGCAACGGCAGATGATGCTGACGCAGCTGCGGACGCTGGAAGGGCAGCAGCAGCGGCTCAGCGATCCGGCCTACGTCGAGCAGCTGGCCAGGGACCGGCTGCATTTCTGCATGGCCGGCCAGACCTGCTACGTGGTCATCGGCGGCTCGGGGTCCGGCTCCGCGGCGGCGCGGGCCGCGGGCACCCCCTGGTACGAGCGGCTGTGGAACTCGGTGCAGCAGGCGGACCGGAGCAGGCCGGGCGGGACCGGCGGGCCTGGCGGGCCACGTTGACGACGGACGAGGCGGTGGTCGAGCGGCAACTGGGCCGCCCGCCCAGGGCCGTCCGCCGGGTCGCGCACCGCTGTCCCTGCGGGCTCCCGGACGTGGTCGAGACCGCGCCGCGCCTGCCGGACGGGACGCCGTTCCCGACGCTGTACTACCTGACCTGCCCGCGCGCGGTGGCCGCGGTCGGCCGGCTGGAGGCGGCCGGCACGATGCGGCTGATGCAGCAGCGGCTGGCGGCTGACCCCGCGCTGCGGCGGGCCTACCTGGCCGCCCACCGTGACTACCTCGCCAGGCGTGACGAGGCGGCCCGGGCCGTGGGGGCCGACCCGCTTCCGCCCGGCACGCAGAGCGCGGGGGGCATGCCTGACCGGGTCAAGTGCCTGCACGCGCTCGTCGCGCACGAGCTCGCGGTGCCCGGGGCCAACCCGCTGGGGCGGCAGGCGGCGGAGGCGGCGGGCGCCTGGTGGGAGGCGGGTCCCTGTGTCGGCTCGGGGGACCGGTGAGGGGCCGGTGAGCTCCGCCACCGCGGTGCGCGCGGCGGCGATCGACTGCGGCACGAACTCGCTGCGGCTGCTCGTCGCCGACGTGGACCCGGCCGCCGGCACGCTCGCCGACGTGGACCGGCGGATGGAGATCGTGCGGCTGGGGCAGGGCGTGGACGCCACCGGGCGGCTCGCGCCGGCGGCTCTGACGCGGACCTTGCGTGCGCTGCGGTCCTACGCCGTGGTCGTGACGGCCGCGGGCGCGTCCGCGGTGCGCATGGTGGCGACCAGCGCCACCAGGGACGCGGCGAACGCGGCCGATTTCGTGTCCGGGGTTCGCGCGGTGCTCGGGGTCGATCCTGAGGTGCTGAGCGGAGACGAGGAGGCCCTGCTGTCGTTCACGGGCGCAACCACCGAACTGGCGGGAGGCGAGGCGGCCGCACCGTACCTGGTGGCGGACATCGGCGGCGGCTCCACCGAGTTCGTGCTCGGGGATGAGGCCGCCGTCAGCGGGGCCGTCTCGGTGGACATCGGCTGTGTCCGGATGACAGAGCGGCGCCTGCACGGTAATCCGCCGACTCCGGCCGAGGTCGCGGCGGCGCGGGCCGACATCGGCGCCGCGCTCGACGCGGTGGCGGCCAAGATCGCGGTTACCGACGCCCGCACCCTGGTTGGCCTGGCCGGCTCGGTGACCACGGTGGCGGCGCTCGCCCTCGGGCTGGACGCCTACGACGCCGACCGGATCCATCACGCCCGGATCGGGGCAGGACAGGTGCGGGAGCAGACGGCCCGGCTGCTGGCGCAGTCGCATGCCGAGCGGGCGCGGCTTGGCGTGATGCACCCCGGCCGGGTGGACGTGATCGCCGGCGGGGCGCTGGTGCTCGAGGCGATCATGACCCGTTTCGGTTTCAGCGAGGTGCTGGCCAGCGAGCACGACATCCTGGACGGCATCGCATGGTCGGTGGCGCGGGCGCGTTCCGGTGACCGTGCCTGAGCCGGTGACGGGCCCGGCGAGGGCGGAGCGCGACGGCGGCACCCCCCACGCTCCCGGCGTCCTCGACGCTCGCGGTACCCCCCGCCTCCCCGACGGGCCGGTGCGGCCGGGGACCGGCTGGCCGGATGACCCAGCCACGCCCGCCACGCCGGTTGCCCACGACGCCGCCGGGGTGCGCGCCCTTGCCGCCGGGGCGGGCACCGTGGCCGAGCTGGTGGCCAGGCAGTCCGTGTGCCGGGCCTGCCCGCGACTGGTCGAGTGGCGGGAGCAGGTGGCCGCCGTCAAGAGGCCGTCGTCGCGCGGCGAACGGTACTGGGGCCGTCCCATCCCCGGCTGGGGCGACGAGCGGCCGGCGGTGCTGATAGTCGGCCTCGCCCCGGCTGCCCACGGCGGCAACCGGACCGGCCGGGTCTTTACCGGGGACCGCAGCGGCGATGTCCTGTTCGCGTCGCTGTACCGGTGCGGGCTCGCGGCCCAGCCGACATCGGTGGCGGCCGGCGACGGCCAGCGCCTGATCCGGGCGAGGATGGTCGCCGCGGTGCGGTGCGCGCCACCCGCGAACAAGCCGACCGTGACCGAACGCGACACCTGCGCCCCCTGGCTCTTGGCGGAATACGCGCAGATCGCCGGGTCGGTCCGGGTCGTCGTGTGCCTGGGCGCTTTCGCATGGCAGGCGACGTGGCCGGCGCTGCGCTCGGTTGGTTTCGCGCTGCCCCGGCCGCGTCCCGCGTTCGGTCACGGCGTGGAGGTGCGGCTTGCCGCGGCCGGCGGCGGGCACGGCGGGGCTAACGGGTCCCTCGGCCGTGACGGGCACCAGGTCCTGCTGGTCGGCTGCTATCACCCCAGCCAGCAGAACACGTTCACCGGGCGGGTGACACCGGCCATGCTCGATGCCGTGTTCCGGCGGGCGCGGTCGGAGGCGGGCCTGGGCTGACGGGCGTGCGCTGCGCGGCCTCGGCGCCGCCCGGCCGCCACCAGCGGGCACGGCGGCCCGTCCGCGCGGCTGCCCGCCCGGCGCCGGGCTCAATGCCGCCGGCGCCGGACCGGGTCCGCGCGATTACTCTCTGTGCATGAGAATTCCCAAGAAAAGGTAAAGTCGTGACGCTATGCATTCAGCGGCGATCGTGGAATTGGATATATGCACCGCGGGGGATCTTTCTCCACCCCATTGCCCGGTCTCGAATTATCGGGGTCAGCCGAGGTATCATTGCCCAGCCCCCGTAGCCCAAAGGAAGAGGCCGGCCCCCTAAAAGGGTCCCCAGTGTCGGTTCGACCCCGACCGGGGGCACACTCCGTCTCCAAGCCCCGGACCTGCGGAAACCTACCCATATGCGCCACGGTCGAACCGGGCTTGCGCCGGCCGGGCGCGGTGAGCGTGCGCTCAGGCCGTGAACCGATAAACCGCCATTCAGCGGCAAGCGCTGATCATGTCCGCGCAACTGGCGCGTCAGTGAATGGATAATGCTTGTTTCCGATGCTGTGAGCAGGCCATTTGCGATTCGCGAACGTGCGATCTGGAACGGGTTGCCGGCGACGTGGCCTGGACGCCATTCAGCGCTTCCGCGCTTGGGAGTGCGCCGGCAGCCAGTCCGGGCGTGGGTCAGCCGCTGACGTCGGGGCCGGCGCGGGTGAGGTTGACCCGCGCGATGACGCGGCGATCGCGTTCCATCGCCGTCCGGTAGTCGTCCCAGTCGGAGTGCTCGCCGGCGATCCGCCGGTAGTAGTCGATGAGGATGTCCATGGCGCCGGGCAACGGGATGATCTCCGCCTCGCCCTCGACCTGGATCCATTCGCCGAAGAAGCCGTCGTTGAAGACGCACAGCGATGCCCGGGGGTCACGCCGCAGGTTCTTGGTCTTGATGGCGGCCTCACGCGTGCTGATCAGCACCCGCCCCTTCTCGTCGACCGCGCAGAGCACCGGGGAAAGCTGCGGCCGCCCGTCCGACCTGGTCGTGGCGAGAACCGCCCGGTGATGGGCATGCAGGAACTCACGCGCCAGGTCAAGGTCCATGTCAGGCGTAGTTGAGGCGGATGCGCCGCTGCCGCTCGTACTCGTGCACGATGGCGCTCGCGTAGCCGTGTGAGAGCCCGTGCTCATCCGAGAGCCAGTGGGCGCGCTCCTCACATCTGAGGAACGCAGGTCCCGATTCCAGGCTCCTGAACCACTCAACCAGGTCGCGTCCGGTTACGGACGGGATGCGCGCGATCAGATTCTTATGCGTCTCCAGGGAGTGGTTCAGGGTCACGGGCACCTCCAGGGTCGGCCGACTCCTTGCAGTTGAGACTGCCTTACGGAGACCGCCCTGACAACCCCCCAGCAGGTGCCATGTCACGTGCTTGCCGCTTCCGGTTCACGACAGCCGCTCGACGATCATGGCCATGCCCTGGCCGCCGCCCACGCACATTGTTTCCAGGCCGTACGTCTTGTCGTGGAACTGGAGGCTGTTCAGCAGCGTGCTGGTGATCCTGGCCCCCGTCATGCCGAACGGGTGGCCGACCGCGATCGCCCCGCCGTTGACGTTCAGCTTGTCGATGTCGATGGACAGCTCGCGGTAGGAGGGGATGACCTGGGCCGCGAACGCCTCGTTGATCTCGACCAGATCGATGTCGTCGATCGTCATCCCGGCCCGGTCCAGCGCCTGCAGGGAGGCCGTGACCGGGCCCAGCCCCATGATCTCCGGGGAAAGCGCCGACAGGCCGGTGGCGACGATCCTGGCCAGCGGGGTTATCCCGAGGTCGGCCGCCTTACGGTCGCTCATGATCACCACGGCCGCGGCGCCGTCGTTGAGCGGGCAGCAGTTGCCCGCCGTGACCGTCCCGTCCGGCCGGAACACCGGCTGCAGCGCGGCCACCTTCTCCAGGGTCGTGCCCGGCCGCGGGCCGTCATCCGCGGTCACCACGGTGCCATCGGGCATCGTGGCGGGGGTGATGTCGCGCTGCCAGAATCCGTTGGCGAGCCCCTTCTCCGCCAGGTTCTGCGACCGTACGCCGAACTCGTCCTGATCTGCCCGGGTGATCCCGCGAATCTGCGCGACGTTCTCGGCGGTCTGGCCCATCGCGACATAGATGTCGGGGCCGGCGCCGTCCTTGCGCGGGTCGCGCCAGATGGGGGTATCCGCACCCGACCGTGCCAGCGTGCGGGCCTCGGCCTCGGCGAACACCGGGTTCTTGGTGTCGGGCCAGCTGTCGCTGCTGCCCTTGCCGAACCGGCTCACGCACTCGACACCGGCCGAGACGAACACGTCCCCCTCGCCGGCCTTGATGGCGTGGAAGGCCATCCGCGTGGTCTGCAGCGACGATGAGCAGTACCGGGTGACCGTCGTCCCGGGCACATGGTCGAGCCCGAGCATGACCGCGACCACCCGCGCCATGTTGAAGCCCTGCTCGCCGCCGGGGAGGCCGCAGCCAAGCATGAGGTCGCCGATGTCGGCGGGGTCGAGCTGGGGCACCTTGGCCAGAGCCGCGGTCACCATCTGGCAGGTCAGATCATCAGGCCGGATGGTGGTGAGGGATCCCTTGAACGCCCGCCCGATCGGTGAACGGGCGGTGGCGACGATGACGGCCTCGGTCATGTGGCACTCCCTGGGTGGTCGCGGCCTGCCGGTTAGCAGCCTATGTCAGGCGCCCGGTATGCCAGGCTGTCCATGGGTTCCCACCTGGGCGCCACACCCCGGATGCCGCGCGCGGGTGGAGACGCCGCCACGCCACCCGGGGTGATCGCGGAGCCATGATCACGAGGTCGGCCCACGCGGTGAGCGGGTGGGATAGCGTCTGTGGAACAGAGCCGGGGCGGCATCGGCCGCATGGCCGGGGCTCGCCCGGAAAGAGGTTGGCGATGCAGGCGCATGAGTCGCTGATCGAACTGGTCGGCAACACCCCCCTGGTCAGGCTGCGCACGGTGACGCGCGCGCTGGGCAGCGGGGGCCGCGGCGCACCGGCGGTGCTGGCCAAGGTGGAGTACCTCAATCCCGGCGGGTCTGTGAAGGACCGGATCGCGCTGCGCATGGTGGAAGCGGCGGAGGCCTCCGGAGCGCTCCGCCCCGGCGGCACGATCATCGAGCCGACCTCGGGCAACACGGGGGTGGGGCTGGCGATCGTGGCGGCGGAAAAGGGATACCGCTGCCTGTTCGTCTGCCCGGACAAGGTGGCCCAGGACAAGATCAGCGTGCTGCGTGCCTACGGGGCCGAGGTGGTCGTCTGCCCCGGCACGGTGTCACCGGACCATCCGGATTCCTACTACTCGGTGTCCACCCGGCTGGCCCGGGAGACCCCGGGTGGCTGGAAGCCCGATCAGTACTCCAATCCGGAGAACCCCGCGTCGCACTACCACTCCACCGGGCCAGAGGTCTGGGAGCAGACGGACGGGAAGGTCAGCCATTTCGTGGCCGGGATCGGCACCGGCGGGACGATCACCGGCGCCGGCCGGTACCTGAAGGAGGTTTCGGAGGGCAGGGTGAAGGTGATCGGCGCCGACCCGGAAGGCTCGGTGTACTCGGGTGGCACCGGCCGTCCGTACCTGGTAGAGGGCGTGGGGGAGGACATCTGGCCCGCCACCTACGATCCGGCCGTGTGCGACGAGGTGATCGCGGTCAGCGACGCGGAGTCGTTCCTGATGACCCGCAGACTGGCGCGCGAGGAAGCGCTGCTGGTCGGCGGCTCGTGCGGGCTGGCCGTGGTCGCCGCGCTGCGGGCCGCCGCCACCGCCGGCCCCGATGACCTGATCGTGGTGCTGCTGCCGGATGGCGGACGCGGCTACCTGTCGAAGATCTTCAACGACGACTGGATGGCCGACTACGGCTTCCTGACGACGCAGACCACCGAACCCAAGATCGCCGACGTGCTCGCGCGCAAGCAGGCGGGCCTGCCGCAGTTCGTGCACACCCACCCGGACGAGCAGGTCGCCACCGCCATCTCGATCCTGCGTGAGTACAACGTGTCGCAGCTGCCGGTGATGAACACCGAGCCGCCGGTGATGGCGGCCGAAGTGATCGGGTCGGTGGTCGAGCGCGACCTGCTCGACGCGCTCGTGTCGGGCCGGGCCAGCCCGAAGGACCCGGTCGGCCAGCACATGTCACCACCGCTGCCGATGGTCGGCTCGGGCGAGCCGGTCAGCCGCGCGGTGGGCGAACTGGAGAAGGCGGGCGCGGCGGTGGTGCTGGTGGACGGGCGCCCGGCGGCGATGATCACCGCCCAGGACGTGCTCACCTTCCTGGCCGGGGGCTCCGCATGACCGCCCGGGGCAGCGGCGGCGGGGCCAGCGCGGCCGGACGACCGGCCGGTGAGCGGCGGGAAGCCGACGGCTTCGAGACCCTGGCGATCCATGCCGGGCAGGACCCGGACCCGCGCACCGGTGCCGTCGTTCCGCCCATCTACCAGGTCTCCACCTACGCCCAGGACGGGGTGGGCGGGCTGCGCGAGGGCTATGAGTACTCGCGGAGCGCGAACCCCACCCGGACCGCGCTGGAGGAGTGCCTGGCGGCGCTGGAAGGAGGGGCCCGCGCCCTCGCTTTCGCCTCCGGCATGGCGGCCGAGGACTGCCTGCTGCGCACCGTGTGCGTGCCCGGCGATCACGTCCTCATACCCCACGACGCCTACGGCGGCACCTACCGCCTGTTCGACAAGGTCCTGTCCCGCTGGCAGCTGAGCTACCACCCGGTGCATCTCGCGGACTCCCGCGCCGTCCGGCTCGCGCTCGCCGAGCGCCCGGTGCGGGTCGTGTGGGTGGAGACGCCAACCAACCCGCTGCTGTCGATCGTGGACATCGCGGCGCTCGCGCAGCTGTGCCAGGAGGCGGGCGCGCTGCTGGTGGTGGACAACACGTTCGCCTCTCCCTACCTGCAGAACCCGCTCGCGCTCGGCGCCGACGCGGTCGTCCATTCCACGACCAAGTACCTTGGCGGGCACTCCGACGTGGTCGGCGGCGCGGTGGTGGTGGCCGACCCCGCCCTCGGCGAGCGCCTAGCCTTCGATCAGAACGCGACCGGCGGGGTGGCCGGCCCGTTCGACGCGTGGCTGACGTTGCGCGGGATCAGGACCCTTGCGGTGCGCATGGACCGCCACAGCCTCAACGCTTCGCGGGTGGCGGACATGCTCACCGCGCATCCGGCCGTGACCGGGGTGCTCTACCCCGGGCTGCCCGGCCACCCGGGCCACGAGGTGGCGGCCAAGCAGATGCGCGGCTTCGGCGGCATGGTGGCGTTCCGGGTCCGGGGCGGCGAGGAGGCGGCGGTCGCGGTCTGCGGGCGGACGCGTGTGTTCACGCTGGGGGAGTCGCTTGGCGGGGTCGAATCCCTGATCGAGCATCCCGCGCGGATGACACACGCGTCGGCCACCGGGTCGCCGCTGGAGGTGCCCGGCGATCTTGTCCGCCTGTCCGTCGGCATCGAGACGTGCGACGACCTGCTGGAGGACCTGCGGCAGGCGCTGCCGCGCTGACCGCCGGCGGGACTGCCCGGCCGGCGGCGCGTTCGCGTCACACGCGCCGGCCGTGGACGGAATGCTAAGCGGTTATCCCGGGCGGCGCGGGAAGAGCCGCGCAGAATATCATCTCGGCTGTTCCCGGTGCGCCGTTCCGGGGACCGAAAGTAATGCTCTGGTAAATCACGGGCAATGGGAAGGATGGAAAACGCGGTGCTGATGCTGTTCATCGCCGCCTAAGCGTCTCCTTTGCCGGAAATCCGGGCCACCCGGCCGGCTATCACGCGTTCCAGCCACCGGCAATCACGCGTTCCAGCACCGGCAATCATGCATTCCAGACCATCAGCACCAGGATGGCCAGCCAGATCAGGCTGACGACGCCGCCTATGGACGCGATGCGGCCGCGTTCCACCGTGGCGATGTGCGCCTGCGCGGCGGCCGTCGCGGCCGCCGGCCGCGGCGAGCCGGCGGCATCCGCATCTGCCCCCGCGGGCCGGCCGCCCTCGGGCTGGTCGGGCGCCGGGGCTTCCCGCTCGCCCGTCGACTCCAGCGCGGCGATGGCCCGCCTCTGATCGCGCATGATGAGCACCAGCAGCACCACGGCGACCACGTAGAGCGTGATCGCGACGGCCAGCCAGGCCTCCCCAAGATCTTTCTGCTGCTGCGCCAGGACGAGCCCGAAGATCAGGACGCCGAGCGACGCGGCGCTGAAGATCCTCGTCATCAGCAACAGGTACCGGAGCACCACGAGGTTGCGGGTCCTGATCGCCCGCAGGCTGGACATGATCGTGATGGTGACGGGCCCGATGGTGAAGATCACGAAAGCGATGTGGAACCAGAGCACCAGCCGTTCGGTGAAGGGCATGAGGCGATCTTAGAGGTCAGGGTGCCGACAGGCGCGATCCCCGCCCGAGGGCCAAGGGACCTTCTCGTGCAGCCGAGCCCCCATAGCGGGGCGGGCTTTGGCGGTCGCCGGGGCCTGCCCCTGGTCTGTGCCGCAGGCGAGGAACCCGGGGCAGGGCTCAGTCGCGGGACTGTGCCGCGGGTGCGGACGCGCCGGCGTGCGCGGAGGACTTGCCGCTCTTGTTGACGAAATACGCCGCCACCAGGAGGGCAACGCCGACGACGAGCGCGACGATCATGCGGATCGGGTGGTGGCCGTCCGCCGGGGTGGTGCTGCCGAAGATGGCGGGCAGGTCCCCGGCGGGCACGGCCGCGTAGACGATGCCGAGGATGATGCCCAGGACACCGATGATCGCAAGCACCAGCGCGATCGGCCGCCTGCTGGACTGGCCGTCGGCGTTGCTGACAGAACTCACGTAGTCCTCCTAGAAAGGTACGCCGGGCCCCGCTCCGCCTGCCGCCGATCCGGCCCGCTCATCAGGTGTGACTGCCGAACGCTACCGCGGGAAGGGGACGTGCGTGGCGATGTCGTTTAATGTTTTTGTCACCCTATCGCTTAGACACCCGACGGGTGCGCAGGAAGTCCTTCACCACATACTCGCCCAGCCGCTCAGGCTGGGCACGCAGGACGCGGCCGCCGTTGCGTCGCGCGACCTCGTCCACAAATGCGCTCAGCCTTTCGTCGTCGACGAGCATGAAGATGTTGAGCGAGGCGCGGCGCCTGGTCATCTTGTCCACTTCGGCCAGCGTCAGTTCCAGCGTCTCGGGCGCTGGCGGCCAGTCGAACCACGACTGGCCGTCGCGGCGCAGATGCGCGGTCGGCTCGCCGTCGGTCACGATGAGCACGACCGGATCCTGCTCGGGCCGGCGGTCCAGGTAGCGCCCGGCCAGCACCAGCGCGTGATGCAGGTTGGTGCCTTGTACCATGTCCCAGCCCAGCCCGGCCAGGTCGGTCTCGCGCAGTTCGCGTGCGTAGTTGGAGAAGCCGATCACCTGGATCGAGTCTTGCGGGAACCGGCTGCGGACGAGCGCATGCAGGGCGAGCGCGGTCTGCTTGGCCGCGCCCCAGGTACCGCGGATCGCCATCGAGTAGGACAGGTCGACCAGCAGGCATACCGCGGCGCTGGCCCGGCGCTCGGTTTCCCCCACCTCGAAGTCCTCGGCCGACAGCCGGACCCGGGGTGGATCACCCTCCCAGTGACGCGGCTCCTGCCCGGGGGCGTGGGGCCGGCGGCCGAAACCGGTGGCGTCGCGGAGCAGCGCGTTCCGGACGGTGGCGGGCGCGTCGATCGCCTGCTCGTCCCCGAACCGCCAGGGCCGGGTGGCGCCGGTGTACTCACCCGCCTGCCCGGCGTCGCGCTGCTCATGATCCCCGTAGCCGCCTTCCGGCAGCTCGGCGAAGACGCGGCGCAGCGCGGTCTCACCGAGCCTGCGCACCGCCTTGGGGGTCAGTTCCAGCTTGCCGGCAGACCGCTGCAGGTACCCCTGCCGTTCCAGTTCCCGTTCGGTCTGCCGCAGTGACTCCATGTCGTCCACGGCCGCCCGCCCCAGCGCACGCCGGACCGCGTCCTCGTCGATGTCGTCCAGTCGGGCGCCCGGGTAGTCCTGGCGCAGCGCGGTCTCGAGTTCGGCCAGATCGGCCAGGTCGGCGAGGGCCGTGGTCGCGTCCCCCAGATCGAGCGGGCTGTTGCCGGTCATCGTCTCACCCGGCCAGCCGTCGGCGTCCAGTTCCGGGCGGCGCGCGCGCAGCGCGTCGGCCAGCCGAGCCATCTCCGCCGCGAGGCCCGCGTCGGAGAGCGTCTGCTGCATCAGCCCGGCAAGCTCGTCCCGCTGCTCCGGGCTGAGGGATGCCATCAGCCGCTGCGCGGCCATGGCCCGGCGGACCAGCGAGTCGACGAGCTCCTCCAGGTTCGCCGGGCGGTCGGGGAACATGTCCCCGTAGGAGTCCATGAACGCGTCGAAGTCCTCCTGCGTGTGCTCGCCGCGCGCATCCGCCTCCAGCATCTGGTTCAGGTCAGCCAGCATGTCCTTGACCCGCTGCATCGCCTCCGGGTCGGGGCTTTCAAGCGCGTCCTTCATGCCGCGGAACTGGCTGTCCAGCACCTGGCGCCGGAGCAGATCCTTGAGCTGCTCGAACGTCTCGCGCGCGGCGGCCGACCGCCAGTCATACCCGGCCAGCCGGCGGATCGCCTGCGCCGTGTCGGAGGGCAGCGAATCCAGTTCCGCCTCACGCATCCTGGCGTCGTCGCCGGGGTCGGGGAACAGCTCCGCCCGCTCCTGGCCGATCGCCGTGTCCAGCAGGGCCCGGGCCTGTTCGAGGATCCCGTCGAGGCGCCCGCGGTTGCGCACCTCACGCTGCCGCTCCCGCACCCGGCGCAGCATGTCGTCGAGGCCCCGCTGGTCCCGCATTCCACGCCGGATCAGGTCACGCAGGGCGGCGGCCGGGTCGGATCCCGCGAGCACGGCGTCCCCGAGCTCGTCCAGGGCCGCGCGCGCGTCGTAGGGTGCCGCCAGCGGATCAGCGCCGCCGCGGTACTGGCCGTACCGGTAAGTCACGTGCGCGCTCCCCTCAGATTCTGGCGACGGGCACCGCCGCGGGCCGGCTCACGTGCGGTAGACGGCACCGCCGTCGACGGTGTCCTTGGAAAGGCGGCGCATCAGGTACAGGCCCTCCAGCGCGAACTCCACGGCCGCCGCCGCGTTGCCGGGAGACTCGCTCCCGTCCATGCCGAGCCTCCTCATGATCCTTGCCAGCCCGGGCACCTCCCCGACCCGCGCCAGCAGCGCGGTCGCGGGCACCAGGTCGCCGGTTTCGACGCTGCCGCCCGCTTCGAACGTGGCGAGCAGGCCGGACAGGTCGGCGCTGCCCAGATGTGCGCGGTAGGTGTCGGCGGTGGCCCGCCGCAGCAGGTGCTCGAGCACCTCCTGCTCCCGGCCCTCCTCGCTGACCTCGAACTCGACCTTGCCGCGCAGGGTGCTCACCGTGGACGGCAGGTCGCAGATCCTGGTCACCGGGTGCTGCTCATCGGCCAGGGCCGCCCGCCGCACCGCGGAGGCGGTGGCCGACTCGGCCGCGGCGATCGCGAACCGGGCCGAGACCCCGGAGCGGGAGTCGATCGCGGGCGACGCCCGCACCAGCCGGGCGAACCTGGCGATGACCTCGACCAGGTGGCTGGGCAGCGCCGCGCCCGGATCGCCGCCCGGCCAGGAGATCGCCGCCTCCTGCCGGACGAGGGCGAGCTCGTCTTCCAGCGTCAGCGGGTAGTGGGTGCGGATCTCGGCACCGAACCGGTCCTTCAGCGGGGTGATGATCCGCCCGCGGTTGGTGTAGTCCTCCGGGTTGGCGCTGGCCACCAGCACCAGGTCCAGCGGCAGCCGGAGCGCGTACCCCCGCACCCCGATGTCCCGCTCCTCCAGGACGTTCAGCAGCGACACCTGGATCCGTTCGGCCAGGTCGGGGAGCTCATTCAGGCAGAACACGCCCCGGTTCGTGCGGGGCACCAGCCCGAAGTGGATCGTCTCGGGGTCGCCCAGGGTGCGGCCCTCGGCCACCTTTACGGGGTCCACGTCGCCGATCAGGTCCCCGACGCTGGTGTCGGGAGTTGCCAGCTTCTCCCCGTAGCGCTCGCTCCGGTGCCACCAGCTCACCGCGAGGTTGTCGCCCTGCTCGGCCGCCAGCCGCCGGCAGCGGGCGCAGGCCGGGGCGAAGGGATGGTCGTTGATCTCACACCCCGCCACCGTGGGAGTCCACTCATCGAGCAGGCCGGACAGCGTCCTGATCAGGCGGGTCTTGCCCTGGCCGCGCTCGCCGAGCAGGATCGTGTCGTGCCCGGCCAGGAGCGCACGCTCCAGGTGCGGGAGCACGGTCTGGCCGAAGCCGATGATCCCGGGGAACCTCTCGTCGCCCGCACGCATCCTGGCCAGCAGATTGCGCCGGATCTCGTCTTTGACCGTCAGGTGGGTGTGGCCGCTCGCGCGCAGTTCCCCGACCGTGGTGATCGCTGGGCGGGGGGAGGGGCTTGCGCCGGTACCGGCCTCGCTGTGTGAATGCACCATTCGACACTATGTCCATGCCGGCGGGTTCGCGACATGCCGGGCCGCGGACGGCGGGGCATCAGGGGCACGGGAGGTGCGGGCATGGCAGCTGCGAATCCGGCGCTGGTCATCGACATCGGCGGCACGAAATTCGCGGCCGGGCTCGTCGAGCCGGGCGGGCGCGTCACCTCGTGGGCGCAGACAGCGACCCCCCAGGAACTGGACGCGGAGCAGCTCTGGCGCACGCTCGACGCGCTGCTCACCCGGGTGCTCACCGAGGCTGGCGCGGACCAGGTCACCGGGCTGGCGGGAGTCGGCTGCGGCTGCGGCGGGCCGATGGAGTGGCCCGCCGGGAAGGTGTCGCCGCTGAACATCCCCGCGTGGCGCGCGTTCCCGCTGCGCGACCGGCTCGCGGAGCGGTTCACGGGGGTCCCGGTGCGGCTGCACAACGACGCGATCTGCCTGGCTGTCGGCGAGCACTGGCGGGGAGCGGGCCGGGGCCGCAGCACGATGCTCGGGATCGTGGTCTCGACCGGCGTGGGCGGAGGGCTGGTGCTGGACGGTCGGCTCATCAACGGCGCGACCGGCAACGCCGGGCACATCGGGCATGTGGTGGTCGATCCGGACGGGCCACCGTGCGTCTGCGGCGGGCGGGGCTGCGTCGAGGCGATCGCGCGCGGCCCCGCCCTCGCGGCCTGGGCCCAGGCCCAGGGCTGGCGGAGCGGCCAGCCTCAGGTCACAGCCAAGGACCTGGCCGACGACGCCGCGCAGGGGCACCCGGTCGGGCTGCAGGCGATGCGCCGGGCCGGGCACGCGCTTGGCATCGCGGTCGCCTCGGCGACGCACCTGTGCGACCTGGAGGTGGTCCCCATCGGGGGTGGGCTCTCCCAGGCCGGGTCGCTGCTGTTCGACCCGCTGGAAGAGGCACTGCGCAGGCACGTCGGGCTCGATTTCGCGCGGAACGTGGCGGTGGTGCCGGCCGCGCTGGGCCAAAGCGCCGGGCTGGTGGGAGCGGCGGGGCTGTTGTTCGCCGCCGACCGGTACTGGACGGCGGAGTAGGCAGGGCCCGGCGAAGCTGCGCCGACGCGCGGCGGGCCGCGGGTCCGCTTGCGCGGGTGCGAGACTGCTGGCATGACAATGACGTCGCCGGAGGTCCGCCCGGCCGATGTGTCCGCCGCGCGGGACGTGCTGCGGGACGTCGTCGCCCTCACCCCGCTGCTGCACTCCCGGGTGCTGTCCGACCGGCTCGGCGGGCCGGTCTTCCTCAAGTGCGAGAACCTGCAGCGGACCGGGTCCTTCAAGCCGCGCGGCGCCTACCTGCGGATCAGCCGGCTGACGGCGGCCGAGCGCGAGCGCGGCGTGGTGGCCGCGAGCGCGGGCAACCACGCTCAGGGGGTCGCGTTCGCGGCCGCGCTGCTGGGCATCAAGGCGACCGTGGTGATGCCGGCCGGGGCGCCGCTGCCGAAGATCGAGGCGACCCGGGGTTACGGGGCCGAGGTCATCCTGACCGGCGAGACGGTGGAGCACGCGCTGGAGGCGGCGCTCGCGCACGCCGACGAGCACGGTCCGGTCTTCATCCACCCGTTTGACCACCCGGACATCGTGGCCGGCCAGGGTACCGTCGGGCTGGAGATCATCGAGCAGTGCCCGCAGGTCAGGACCATCACGGTGCCGGTCGGCGGCGGCGGGCTCGCGGCCGGGATCACGGTGGCGGCCTCCGGCACCGACCCGGCCATCAAGGTGATCGGCGTGCAGGCCGAGGCGGTCGCCTGCTTCCCGGCCTCGCTCGCCGCCGGTCACCCGGTGCGGATCTCCCCGGCCGGGACGATGGCCGACGGGATCGCGGTCAGCCAGCCCGGCGACATCGCGTACGAGATCCTGTCGCGGCGGATCGACCGGATGGTCACCGTCTCCGAGGAGACCCTGTCACGGGCGCTGCTGCTCTGCCTGGAGCGTTCCAAGCAGGTCGTCGAGCCGGCCGGTGCGGCCGGGGTCGCGGCCCTGCTAGAGCACCCGGAGGCGTTCGAGCCGCCGGTGGTGGTGGTGCTGTCGGGCGGCAACATCGACCCGCTGCTGCTCGCCAAGGTACTGCGGCACGGCCTGTCCGCGGCCGGCCGGTACCTGACGTTCCGGTGCAGGATCGCCGACCGGCCCGGTGCGCTGGCGAGACTGCTGAGCGAGCTGGCGGGCATGGGCGCCAACGTGCTCGACGTGGTGCATGAGCGGGTGGCACCCCGGCTGCTGGTGGACGAGGTCGAGGTGCTGCTGCAGGTGGAGACCCGCGGGCCGGCCCATAGCGACGAGGTCATCGGCCAGCTCCGCCAGGCGGGCTACACGCTCCGGTTCGGCTGAGCGGCGCCGGGCGACAGCATGCGCGTCTTGACCACCACCGTGCCGGCCGCCTTGTCGTGCAGGCATTGCCGCCGCGGATCCCACAGCAGCCACGACTCATTGACCAGCGCGAACAGGCCGCCTACCGAGGGCACGGCCGGGACAAGGGCGTACACCGCCGCGCGCCCGCACGCGGCCTGGCCCGAGATGGGCGAGCGGGTCTCCGCGGTGACCACCCTGGTCCCCATCACCCGCTTGCCGATGGTCTGGCCCCACAACCCGTGCTGGAGCCAGTCGTAGCCGAACGAGACGACCCCGATGGCGGCGCCGAGCAGCAGGAACGTGTCGATCATCCCCGTCATCAGGTGGCTCAGGCCGTTGTTGAACGCCTGCGCGGCGGCGGGCTGGCTCAGGTCCGGGTACCGGCTGGCCAGGCGCTCGATGCGGCGGAAGGCCGGGAGCAGGGCTGTGACCCAGATCGGGCTGGTGAGGACGACCAGGATGACGTCATCGACGAGCCGGGCCAGCAGGCGCTGCCACCACTCGGCCAGCGCTGGATCCTTGGCCGGCTGGGCGCCCGGGCTGTACCTGGCCGTGCCGTAGCCGCGCGTGCCGGAGCCGGGTGTGCCGGAGCCGGGCGTGCCGTCGGAGATGCCCCGGTGGGCCTGGTAGGCGCCGTACGGCTGCCCGGGAGCGGCGCCCGCGGGCTGTCCGGGGCTTTCGTCCGCCGGCTGCCCCGCGCCCGCGTCCGGAGGCGGGCCGGGCATGGTGAAGGGCTGTGGCGTGGGGGGCGGCTGCGACCCCTGATCGTCTGGTTGCTGGGTCACGCCGTCATGATGCACCGGTTCGCCCTGGCCCGGCTACCTTTTGCCGGCGCGGGCATCCCGGCCAGGTCTTCACAGGTTGCCGCGCCGGCCTTGCTCCCGCTCGATGGCCTCGAACAGTGCCTTGAAGTTGCCCTTGCCGAATCCCTGCGAGCCGTGCCGCTCGATCAGCTCGAAGAACACCGTGGGCCGGTCCTGCACCGGCTTGGTGAAGATCTGCAGCAGGTAGCCGTCCTCGTCCCGGTCCGCGAGAACGCCGAGCTCCCTGAGCGCGCCGGCCGGTACCCGGGTCTGGCCCGCCCAGTCCCCGAGCGTGTCGTAATAGGTTCCGGGGGTGTTGAGGAACTCCACCCCGGCGGCCTTCATGCCGGTGACGGCGGCGACGATGTCATCGGTGGCGAGGGCGATGTGCTGGACGCCGGGCCCGCCGTAGAACTCCAGGTACTCGTCGATCTGCGACTTCTTCTTCCCGGGCGCCGGCTCGTTGATCGGGAACTTGACGCGGCGGGAGCCGTCCGCGACCACCTTGCTCATGAGCGCGGAGTACTCGGTGGCGATGTCGTCCCCGACGAACTCCTTCATGTTGGTGAAGCCCATCACCCGCTGGTAGAAGCTCACCCACTCATCCATGCGGCCGAGCTCGACGTTGCCGACACAGTGGTCGATCTCGGTGAAGTACGGCCGGGCGGGCCCGGTTCCGAGCGGATCCGCGGCGGCGTAGCCCGGCAGGTACGGGCCCGAGTAGCTCGACCGCTCCACGAACGTGTGGACGGTTTCGCCATAGGTGGCGATGGTGGCGAGCACCGCCTTGCCGCGGTCGTCCTGAACCGTGGCCGGGGCGGTCAGCCCGCGCGCGCCGTGGGCGGTGGCGTAGTCGTAGGCCGCCTCCGCCGAGGGAACCTCGATAGCCAGGTCGATCACCCCGTCGCCGTGGTCGGCCACGTGCCTGCCGAGGTCGGTGCCCGGCCGGACCGGGCCACGCAGCACGAACCGTGCCCGGCCGGATTCGAGGACGTAGGCGGCCTCGTCGCGGCAGCCGGTTTCGGGCCCGCGGTAGGCGACCGAGCGCATGCCGAACGCGGCCGAATAGTAGTGAGCGGCCTGCCGTGCGTTCCCGACCGCGAACACGACCGCGTCCATGCCGATGACCGGGAAGGTGTCCCGATGCTCTCGCCCGCCGTCGTGCGGTTGCCCGCCGTCCTGGGGCCCGTGCCCGCCGTGCGTCGCCATCGTCGCGCTCCTTTACCTGCCGACTTACCTGCTGACCAACGCGTGCGCCGGTCGCGGCCCGCGAGAGGAGGCGCCTTTGACTCCCCTGACAGACCACTTGACCGAAGCATCGACCGACAAGTCATGATGTGCAACACTCAGGAAGCATGCTGGGCAATTTGCCTAGTTCGGAGGCGGCATCGGCCGCACTACTGCGCAGTCTGCGCTGGGCTTGCGAACGGGAAGGCCACCGCGGCACGGCCAGGCCGACGAATGGGAGGGCGACGTGAGCGGCACGGCCCGGCCCGCCGACGCGCTTGACGTGCGGCTGATCGAACTGCTCACGGCGGAGCCCCGGGTCGGGGTGCTGGAGGCGTCGCGGCGGCTGGGGGTGGCGCGCGGCACCGTCCAGGCGCGGCTGGACCGGCTGCAGGCCCGCGCGGTGGTGACGGGCTACGGGCCGGACGTGGACCCGGCCGCCCTGGGCTACCGCGTGACCGGGTTCGTGACGCTGGAGATCCGGCAGGTGGGCGGGCACGACCCGGTCGCCGAGCGGCTCGCGGACATCCCCGAGGTGCTGGAGGTGCACACGATCACCGGGCCGGGCGACATGCTCTGCCGGGTGGTGGCGCGGACCAACAGCGACCTCCAGCGGGTGATCGACGCCATCGTGGCCGTGGCCGGTGTCGTGCGCGCGTCCACCGTCATCGCGCTCGCCATTCCGGTCCCGTACCGGGTGCTGCCCCTGGTACGGGCCTCAGCCGCCGGCACCCGCTAGCGACTGCCCCGACAGGCCACCGCGTGCCGGGTCGGGGACCGGGACGCCGGCGAGGTCGCAGGCCACCTCGATCGCGGCGTCGTGCACCTCCTCTGGGCTCGCCTCGCGCTGGAAGAGCAGCGAGCTCATGCCGATGGAGACGACAGCCACCGCGGCGCGAATCCGGCCGGGCAGGTCGGCCCCGGGCGGCGTGATCAGGTCGCACAGGGCCCGGAAGTGCTCGCGGAAGAGCTTCTTCTCGCGGCCGAGGTCGGACAGGAGGCTGTGCAGGGTGGCCTGGTTCTGCTCCATGAACCGGATGACCTCGAGGCGCCGGCTGACGATGTCGGCATAGCGGGCCAGAATTTCGGCCCTGGTCTCGGGGGTCGGCGGCTGGCTGGCGCCCCAGGCGATGACCGTGTCCAGCTCGGCCCGGTAGTCCTCGGTGAAGCTGCGGACGATGTCCTCTTTGGACTTGAAGTGGTAGTACAGCGCGGCCTTGGTGACGCCGAGCCGTTCCGCGATCTCCCGCAGCGAGGTCTTCTCGTAGCCGTGCTCAGCGAACAGCTCGAGCGCGATCGCCTGGATGCGCTCCCTGGTGTCGCCGCGCGGCAACTCGGCACGGGCGCGGCGCTGCGCGCGGGCCTCCCCGCGGGCGGGGGTGGTGCCCCGGGCACGGCTCCTGCTCCGGGAGCGACTCCTGCCCACCGCGGGAGGACCGTCAAGGGCCGGCGACGCGGCCCGCGCGGTGGCGCGCATCGGCTCATCCATCACGCCGCGCCTCGTACTCCCTCAGCAAAAACTTACTTGACGACCGGTTAGTTAGCGTCCTAGCCTTGTCCCGAAGCTTATACTAACCGGTCGGCAAGTAGGTAGCGAGCGTCTCGCGCGGGGAGGAACCTGAACCATGGCGCAGAACACGTCCGCGGAGGCTGCTGCCGTCCCCACGGGGCCACGGCGGGAAGTGCTGATCATCCTCCCCGGCTTGCTGCTGGCCATCATGCTCGCCATGCTCGACCAGCTGGTCGTCTCCACGGCCCTGCCGCGCATCGTCGGCGACCTGGGCGGCGTGACGCACCTGTCGTGGGTGGTCACCGCCTACGTGCTCGCGTCCACCGTGACCACGCCGCTGTACGGCAAGCTGGGCGACCTGTACGGCCGTAAGCGCCTGCTCATCGCCGCGATCATCATCTTCCTGATCGGCTCGGCGCTGTCCGGCCTCTCGCACACGATGGACCAGCTCATCATGTTCCGCGCCCTGCAGGGCCTGGGCGCCGGCGGGCTCCTGGTCGGAGCGATAGCGACCATCGGGGACCTGGTGGCCCCGCGCGAGCGCGGTCAGTACATGGGCTACATCATGGCGTCGATGACGCTGGCCATGGTCGCCGGGCCCCTGGTCGGCGGGTACATCACCGACAGCCTCTCCTGGCGGTGGATCTTCTACATCAACATGCCGATCGGGGGCGCCGCCCTCATCTACCTCGCCGCTACCCTGCACCTGCCGCGCCACATGGTGAAGCACAAGATCGACTACCTCGGCGCGGCGATGCTCGCGGTGGCCGCCTCCTCGCTGGTGCTGCTCACCACCTGGGGCGGCACCCAGTACGCGTGGCGGTCAGCGCAGATCATGACCCTGGGCGCCGTGGCGGTGGTGGCGACGGCCGCGTTCATCGCGATCGAGGCGCGGGCCGCCGAGCCCATACTGCCGCTGCACGTGTTCCGCAACCGGAACTTCTCGATCGTCACGGGCCAGAGCTTCCTGCTCGGCCTGGCCATGTTCGGCGCGCTGACCTTCCTGCCGCTGTACCAGCAGACCGTCCAGCACCTGTCGGCGACCGAGAGCGGCCTGATGCTGATCCCGCTGATGCTCGGCTCCACCGTCACCGCGCTGATCGCCGGGCGCGTCACCACCAAGACCGGCCGGTACAAGGCGCTGCCGATCATCGGCGGCGCGGTGATGACGACGGCCATGTACCTGCTGACCACGCTGGGCGTCGGCACGAGCCTGTGGGTGTCCGGCGCCTACTTCGCCGTGCTCGGCGTGGGCATGGGCTTCCTGATGCAGATCACCACGCTCGTGGCGCAGAACAGCGTGGAGCCGCGCGACATCGGCGTGGCCAGCAGCTCGCGGACGTTCTTCCAGCAGATCGGCGGGTCGATCGGCGTGGCCGCGTTCGGCGCGGTCTTCGCCCACCGGCTGACCGCGGTGATGAGTGACCGCCTGCCGGCGTTCCACATGAACTCGGGCGGGGGCCAGCTCAACCCGGTGATGGTCGCTCACCTGCCCGCGGCGATCCAGCACGTCGTCTTCACAGCGATCACGCAGGCAATCCAGGAGGTGTTCTTCTGGGCCGCGCCGGCCGCGGCGGCCGTGTTCATCCTTGCGTGCTTCCTCAAGGAGGTACCGCTGCGCGGCGGGGCGCCCGCCGCGCAGCCCACCCCGGAAGCCCCGGAACTGGTGGGTTAACTCAGAGCTGGCTTCGAGCCAGCTCCCGGGGCAGGCTGCGTCCGGGCGGTCAGAAATCCCCGTAGGGGACCGCCTCGAGGATCTCGACGGTGGCGGCTCGCCCGTTTGGCATGGTGTACGTGGCGGTCTCGCCGATCTTCTTGCCGGAGATGGCGCTGCCCAGCGGAGAGCGCGGGGAGTAGACGTCGATCGGTGACCCGCTCTCCTCGCGCGAGGCGAGCAGGAACGTGACCTCCTCGTCGTCCCCGTCGAAGCGGACGGTGACCGTCATCCCGGGACCGACCACGCCTTCGGTGCGCGGCGGCTCACCGACCTTGGCGTTCTCCAGGACGTGCTGGATCTGGTTGATGCGGGCCTCCTGCTTGCCCTGCTCCTCCTTGGCCGCGTGGTAGCCGCCGTTCTCGCGCAGGTCGCCATCCGCGCGGGCGGCCTCGATCTTCTCCGCGATCTCCACTCGACCTGGCCCAGAGAGATGATCCAGCTCAGCCTTCAGCCGGTCGTAGGCTTCCTGGGTGAGCCAGGTGACGTGGTCGTCGCGTGTCTCGGTCACGGGTACTCCTCGGATGCAAGGCGGACGATGGAGGTCCGCCGGAGCCATGCGCGGCTCCTCGGGGTAATTCATTGAGGCTAACAAGGCTTAACGCATGTGTCGTGTCGGTCAATAGCCGGCGGGGGCCGGCCGATCGAGTCCGGCCTAGTCAGACGGGGGGTCGGCGCCACGCCGCGCGGGAATGACATTCCCCGTCTGCCGGTTGTCATGCACGATGGTTTTCCGCCGCCACCGCGCAGGTGCCCCCGGGTGCCCGGGTGGTGTGCGATAGTAGCCGCCCACACTGTCAGAGGGGACGTTCGCCTGTCATGCCCGACGAACCCGGCGCCACGAACCACCAGTACCGGCCCGCGCGGTTGCGGCTGATGGCCGTGCACGCGCACCCGGACGACGAGTCGAGCAAGGGCGCGGCGACGATGGCACGTTACGTCCGCTCGGGGGCCGATGTCATGGTCTGCACCCTGACCGGCGGCGAGCGGGGCGACATACTCAACAAGGCGATGGAGCGGCCCGAGATCCGGGCCAACCTCAGCCGCGTCCGGCGGGAGGAGATGGCCCGGGCACGGGAGATCCTCGGCGTCAGGCAGCAGTTCCTCGGCTTCGTGGACTCCGGCCTGCCCGAGGGCGACCCGCCCCCGCCGCTGCCGGAGGGCTGCTTCGCGCTGCAGAAGCTGGAGGACGCCGCCGAGCCGCTGGTCCGGGCGGTGCGAGAGTTCCGGCCGCACGTGATGCTGACCTACGACGAGAACGGCGGCTACCCGCACCCCGACCACGTCATGACCCACCAGGTTTCGGTGGAGGCGTTCGACGCCGCCGCCGACGCCGACCGCTACCCCGGCTCCGGCGAGCCGTGGCAGCCGCTCAAGATGTACTACTTCATCAGCTTCCACCGGGCGCGGTTCACCGCGCTGCACGAGGAGATGCAGCGCCACGGGCTGGAGTCCCCCTACGCGGAGTGGTTCGCGCGCTGGGACGACGAGGACCGCGACGCCACCGGGCCCGAGCTTGAGATCACGACCCGCGTGCCGTGCAGCGACTTCTTCGCGATCCGCGACCAGGCCCTGATCGCCCACGCCACCCAGATCGACCCGGAAAGCTCCTGGTTCGCCTGCCCGCTTGAGGTGCAGCGGGCGGCGTGGCCCACTGAGGATTATCACCTCGCAAGGTCGGTGGTGGATACTGAACTGCCGGAGGACGACCTGTTCGCCGGTGTCCGGGAGAGGGTAAGCCTGTGACCAACATGGCCGCCGCCTCGGCCAACGCGGTCGTGACCGGTGTCCTCGGGTTCCTGGTCGTCGCCGGCATGGGCGTGGCGCTGTTCTTCCTGCTGCGCTCGATGAACAAGCAGCTCCGCAAGGTGGTCCCCGGCCCCAAGTGGCGCGAGAACGGCCAGGGCGGGGAGCAGGGCACCGCGGCCAGCCAGGACAGCAAGCCGAACGGAACCTCCGGGGCGTAGCAAGCTCCGCCGGCCGGGGCCGTCCGGTCGAACGTCCGGCGGCCCCCTGCCCGTCCGGCACCGGAGGAATCGCAGCTGAATGCGCGGAGGAGCCTATGAACGCCGACAGCGCCGTGCTGCAGGTACCTGCGGCCGAGGTGCCCGCCGACGCGTTAGTGCTGGATGTGCGGGAAGCCGACGAGTGGGAGGCCGGGCACGTGCCCGGCGCCCTGCACATCCCGCTGCGCGAGCTGGGCGCACGATACCTGGAGATCGAGCGTGCGAGCGCCGTGTATGTGATCTGCCGGTCGGGACAGCGTTCGGACCGCGCGGCGCGGGCCCTGGCCGGCGCGGGCTGGTATGCGCATAACGTGGCGGACGGCATGATCGGCTGGCAGGCCGCCGGCCGCCCCATGACGAGCGAGTCCGGCCAGCCATTCGTGGCCTGACCGGCCCGCCCGTCGGGCTGTCCCCGGGCGGCCGGGTCTGCGCGAGCGGACGTAATGTCGCTTACACAGACCTGTCCGATGAGCCAGCGATCATGAGGTGGTCATGGAGTACGTCAACCTTGGCGGGACCGGCATGCGGGTGTCACGCGTGTGCCTCGGGATGATGAGCTTCGGGAACAACAGTGAGCGGCCGTGGGTGCTGGACGAGGACGCCGCCGAGCCGATCGTCCGCATCGCGGCCGAGGGCGGCGTCATCTTCTTCGATACGGCGGACGTCTACTCCGGCGGGGCCAGCGAGGTGGCCACCGGGCGGCTGCTCGGCAAGTTCTTCCGGCGCGACGAGGTGGTCGTGGCCACCAAGGTGTACATGCCGGTGGGGGAGGGGGAGAACGCCAGGGGCCTGTCTCGCAAGCACATCATGGAGGCGATCGATGAGTCGCTGCGGCGGCTCGGCATGGACTACGTCGACCTCTACCAGATCCACCGGTGGGACCCGCGGACGCCGATCGAGGAGACGATGGAGGCGCTGCACGACGTGGTCAAGGCCGGCAAGGCCCGGTACGTCGGCGCAAGCAGCATGTTCGCCTGGCAGTTCGCCAAGGCGCAGTACACGGCGGACCGGCATGGCTGGACGCGCTTCGTGTCCATGCAGAACTACTACAACCTGCTCTACCGGGAGGAAGAGCGGGAGATGATCCCGCACTGCATCGACCAGGGGGTCGCCGTGATCCCGTGGAGCCCGCTGGCCCGCGGGACGCTGGCGGGCACCCGGACCCGGGAGGGCGAACGGCGCACCACGCGGGCGAACACCGATGCGTTCGGCGACAGCCTCTACCAGAATCTGGCCGACTTCGACGTGGTGGACGCGACGGTCGAGGTGGCCGCCGAGCACGGAGTCCCGCCGGCGCAGGTGGCGCTGGCCTGGCTGCTGCACCGGCCCGGTGTGACCGCCCCGATCGTGGGCGCCACCAAGCCAGGTCACATGGAAGACGCCCTGGCCGCCGTGAAGCTCGACCTGACCGCCGACGAGATGCGCCGCCTGGAGGAGCGCTACGTCCCGCACCCCGTCCTCGGCCACCAATAGGCAGCTCAGTCAGGCGGGTACTGGAGGCCGACGAGCTCGGCCAGTTCGGTCAGGGTGATCTCGAACATCGGGGCCGCGTCGTCCAGGGCGAAGTGCAGGTGGCCGAAGACCTCGAGGCTGACCATGCCGTAGAGCCGGACCCAGCAGCGCAGGAACGTGAGGCCCGCACCGAGCGGCAGGTCGACCCCGAGCAGCTCCCGGTAGCGCGCCAGCTGCTCGCGCAGGCTGGGGTCGATCTCGTCGTCGGCCGGGACCGGGAACGGGTGCTTGAGCCACACTTCCAGGAACAGCGCCAGGAACTCGCCGCTGAACTTGTCGGCGCAGTCGTCGATCACCTCGTCGTGCACGGCCTCCAAACCCGGCAGCGGGGTGCCGAACAGCAGGCCGAACTCCTCCTTGTGCGCGAGCGACCAGCGGCGGAACTCCCTGCAGGCGGCGACCATCTTGGCCACCACGTCGCCGCCGCTCGCCTCGCTGGCGGCCTCGATCTCGGCGTGGATGCCGTTGGCGATCTCGGTGAAGATGTCCGCGACCACGTGCTTGATGAGGTCATCGCGGCTGTCGAAGTACCGGTACAGGGCGGGGGCGGTCATGCCCATCTCACGGGCGATCGCCCGCAGGGAGCACGCCTCCGGCCCCTCGGCCACCAGGATGCGGCGGGCCGTCTGCTTGATCTCGTCAGCGGTCGCGGCCCGCACGCGGTCCCGGCGGCTGGCTGCCTCGACCACCATGCCGGCCTCCGTTCCTTAACACGCTTGACAATCGTGAACGGCGTATGCCAAGTTAACACTGTTAGCAGTTTACATCGTTCACCAACGTAAACAAGCGGTAACAGTGTAGCCGTGGAGGGACCGATGTTCGAGGCATGGGGCCGAGTCCTTTTCCGCCGCCGGCGGCTGGTCCTGCTGGTAGCGGCCGTGGTCGTGGTCGGCGCGGCCGTGTGGGGGACGGGCGTGTTCGGCGCGCTCAAGTCCGGCGGTGGCTTTACCGCGCCGGGCAGCCAGAGCGAGCAGGCGAGCACCATCGCGACGCGCGCGTTCGGGCGGGACACGGCCGACGTGGTCGTGCTCTACAACAGCCGGGCCCTGACCGTGCGGGATCCCGCGTACCGGGCCGCGGTCTCCCGGAGCCTGGCCGCGTTGCCCACGGACAAGGTCCTGTCCTATCAGACGTACTGGTCCTCCGGGTCGCCGTTGTTCGCCGGGCGCGGTGGGCACGAGACTTACGCGGTGCTGCGGCTGGCCGGCGCCGACGATGCCGCGCAGATGAAGACCTACCAGGCCATCAGCGGCAAGCTCGGCGTGCCGGGGCTGACCGAACGGGTCGGCGGGCAGATCCCAACCGAGCTGACCATCAACGATCAGGTCAAAGCCGACATCGGGCGGGCCGAGGCGATCTCCATGCCGGTGCTGCTCGTCCTGCTGCTAGTGATCTTCGGCAGCCTGGCCGCGGCGGGCATGCCCCTGGTGATCGGCGTGATCGGCATCCTCGGCTCGTTCGCTGCGCTGCGGCTGCTGACGCTTGTCACCGACGTGTCCATCTACTCGATCAACATCACCACTATCCTCGGCCTGGGCCTGGCCATCGACTACGGCCTGTTCATGGTCGCCCGGTTCCGGGAGGAGCTGCGCGCCCAGCCCTCGGTGGAGGATGCGGTCGCCCGCACGGTGGCAACCGCCGGCCGGACGGTCGCGGTGTCCGGCGTTACCGTCGCGATCGCCCTGGCCGGCCTGATGCTGTTCCCCGAGATGTTCCTGCACTCGATGGGCTACGGCGGCGTGGCGACCGTCGTGGTGGACATGCTTGCCGCGCTGACCGTCATGCCCGCGCTGCTCGCCGTGCTCGGCTACCGGGTCAACGCGCTGCGCATCCGCCGCCGGCAGAGCACGCGCCGGGCGCCGGCTGACGAATCCAGCGGCGCCTGGTACCGCATCGCGCGCAGCGTCATGCGGCGGCCGGTCGCCTACGTGGCCGTGATCGTCGTGCTGCTGCTCGCGCTCGGCTCCCCGTTCCGGTCCATCACCTGGGGCGGCACGGACGCGCGCGCCCTGCCCGCGAACGCGGCGCCGCGGGTTGTCCAGGAGGCACTGGCCCGCGATTTCCCGGTCAACGCCACCACCCCCATCGAGGCTGTGGTCACGTTCACCGGGCCGGCCGGGGCCGTCGGCGCTCCGGCGGAGCGGGCCGCCCTGGCCGACTATGTGACGAGCCTGCGGCACGTCCCCGGGGTCGTCGCGGCGCAGGTGACCGGCGTGGCGGGCAACGTGGCGCGGGTGGATCTGCGTTATGCCGCCAACTCGGAGTCCGCACAGGCGCGGGCGCTGGTGGAGCGGGTGCGTGCGGTGCCGCCGCCGGCCGGGGCGCAGGTCTACATCGGCGGCGTGACCGCGCAGCTCGTAGACGAGCTGGCCAGCCTGGGCCACACCCTGCCGTGGATGGCACTCGTGGTGGTGCTCGCCACGTTCCTGCTGCTGTTCCTCGCGTTCGGGTCGGTGGTCCTGCCGCTCAAGGCCATCGTGATGAACGCGCTGTCGCTGACGGCGACGTTCGGCGCGGTCGTGTGGATCTTCCAGGAGGGCCACCTGTCCGGGCTGCTCAACTTCACGCCGACCGGCAGCATCGACCCCACCATGCCGATCCTGATGCTGGCGATCATCTTCGGGCTGTCCATGGATTACGAGGTGTTCCTGCTGTCGCGGGTCCGCGAGCGCTACGACGTCACCGGCGACAACACGGCGGCGGTCGCGAGCGGCCTGCAGCGGACCGGCGGCATCATCACCAGCCTGGCGCTGCTGCTGGTGGTCGTGGTCGGCGCGTTCTCGGCGTCCGACATCACGTTCATCAAGCTGCTGGGCGTCGGCATGATCATCGCCCTGGTGGTGGACGCCACGTTCATCCGGGTGCTGCTGGTGCCGGCCACCATGCGGCTGCTCGGGCGCGCGAACTGGTGGTCGCCGCCCCCGCTCCGCCGGCTGTACGCGCACTACGGCATCCGGGAAGGCGGCGCGCAGCCGCCCGCACCCGAGCCCGCCGGCGTGCCGGAGCGGGTGGGGTGAGCTGGCGAGGCCGACCGTGGCCGGCTACCGGTAGCGCAGACCGTCCCGGAACCGGCGAAGCAGGCCGCCCTCGCGGGGCAGGGGGTCGGCGGGCGGCGGCGCGGTCGCGCGCTGGCGGCCGACGGGCTGGTCGTAGTCGGTCCGCGCGATGGCGTCGACCACCTGCTTCTCGGTGAAGTCCTCCGAGCCCTCGATCTCGGGGACGTAGCCGACGAGGTCGCCGTCCTGCATGACCTGGGCCTCGAGCCCGGCCGTGCCGTCGGTGTCCCATTCCGCCACGCGCCCGTCCGACAGGGTCACCCGCACCCCGAACTGGTAGGTGCCGACCTCGGCGAAGTGTGCATTGATGCCGCGGTCGCGCAGCGCGTCAGCGACCCGGCGGGCCCGGTTCTCCTCCATCGCCCCAAGATATGTGCCGTGATCGACTGTTCGCGCGCGGATCCGCGGGCGTCGGCCCGTGATTCAGTCGCGCGCCGGGTGATCGCGGATGAACGCAGCCACCACTTCCCCGAGCAGGACGCCGTCGTCCTCTTGCAGGAAGTGCCCGGCCCCCGCGATCACCGGATGCTCCACGCCCGCGGCCCCGGGGATGGTGCGTTTGAGGATGTCGGCCATGCCGCCGGTGATCGGGTCCCGGTCGCTGAACGCGACGAGGAACGGCCTGTCCCAGCCGGCCAGCAGCTTCCAGGCCGCGCGGTTGGCCGGCGCCGCCGGGTCATCCGGTGAGTTGGGCACCAGGCCGGGCATGGCCCGCGGCCCGGCCAGGAAACTCTCGTCGGGGAACGGCGCGTCATAGGCGGCGAGCACGTCGGCCTGCAGCTTCGTCTGGCAGCCGGACTGCACCAGCCGGGACACGCTCAGCGCCGGGGCGGTGCGCACGACCTCGCGGAACCTCAGCCAGACGTCGGGCATCGGGTGATCCCCGGTTGGCAACCCGGTGTTGGCAGCCACGACGCGGGCGAACCGGTCCGGGTGCTCGGCAACCAGGCGCAGCCCGATCAGGCCGCCCCAGTCCTGCCCGACCAGGGTCAGCCCGCGCAGGTTCAGCTGGTCGAAGGCGAACGCGCGGACCCACTCAACGTGCCGCGCGTAGCTGTGGTCGGCGATCCGGGCCGGCTTGTCCGACCGGCCGAACCCGATCAGGTCGGGGGCGATCGCCCGGAATCCGGCCTCGGCCAGCACCGGCATCACGGTGCGGTACAGGAACGACCAGCTGGGCTCCCCGTGCAGCAGCAGAACCGGCTGGCCATCGGCGGGACCCGTCTCGACGTAGGCCATCCACAGATCGCCGACATTGACGTAGCGGGGGTCGTAGCCGATACCGGGCAGGCTCGCGAAGCGGTGATCCGGGGTTCGGAGGACGCGCACCCGGTCATGATGTCACGGCGCGGTCAGCGGCTACCGTGGACGCATGGCGGACGGGCGCCCGGCCGGGCGGGACGCGGTGAGCGCGGGGGAGGGAGCTGCGCCGCCAGCTGATCCCGGTTCGGAGACCGACCGCGTGGCGGCGAACGCCCTGTTGGCGGGCGACCCGACGGGGTGGTTCGAGCCGCTGTACGCGGCGGCGGAGGCGGGCACCGCGGTGGTGCCGTGGGATCGCGGCGCGCCGCACTGGCTGCTCACCGCGTGGGCGGAGGAGAAGGCGCTGAACGGCGGTGGGCGGCGCGCGCTGGTCGTGGGCTGCGGGCTCGGCGCGGACGCGGAGTACATCGCCGGCCGTGGGTTCGCCGTGGTTGCGTTCGACATCTCCGCCAGCGCGATCCGGGCGGCCCGGCGGCGTTTCCCCGGCTCGGCCGTGGGCTATCGGGTGGCGGATCTGCTGGACCCGCCCGGGGAGTGGCGGGAGGCGTTCGACCTGGTGGTGGAGAGCCAGACGGTGCAGGCGCTGCCCGACCCACCGCGCCGGGACGCGATCGGCCGCATCGGGCAGATGGTGGCGCCGGGCGGGACACTGATCGTCATCGCGCTGGCCCGGGCGGACGCGGACGGGCCCGGCCAGTGGCCACCGTGGCCGATCACCCGCGCCGAGGTCGGGACCTTCGCGGAGGCTGGCCTGGAGCCGGTCCGGATCGACAACGTGGCCGATGCCGGGCATCAACCCCCCGGCGGGCGCTGGCTGGGCGGGGTCCGCAGGGCCGGCGGGTGGGGCGCCCCGCGCCGCCCGGGCCGGACCCGCCCCCCGGCGCCACGCCCCC